>Ga0209591_10001775_pt1 | contig 26349 bp, 19 predicted proteins | sample MAT01_FD_187207 | JGI IMG/M metagenome (GOLD analysis project Ga0209591, IMG submission 187207) | Freshwater microbial communities from Lake Fryxell liftoff mats and glacier meltwater in Antarctica - MAT-01 (SPAdes) (version 2) | ecosystem: Environmental > Aquatic > Freshwater > Ice > Liftoff... | reverse complement strand
TACGACGAAGGCGAACTTACTCGGGTCTAAGTTACCCGTCTGGTCGGGAGTTACTTCGTCGACGGCGAAATTCGAGGTGCCCGTGGCTTCGAGCGCGCTCTTAAAGTAAAATGCACTGCGTGCCTGCCGCGATTCCCGCACAAACAAAATCCTTCGTGAATCGGCGCGCTCAATCGCAAAGCGATAGACATCGTCCGCCGCCATCGCGTCGCCGCCTTCAATCCGCACTTCGCCGCGCGACCAGCCATATGGCGCTTCGAGCCCAATAAAGTCGACGGTCATTCGCCCATTGGCGGCAATCGTAGCCAGCTTCGCCGCCTGCTGCCGCCCGTTCAGCCACAGCGACACCGGCTTCTTCGCCGATACCGTATCGTAGCCCGTCAGTGTGACCAGGATCTTGGTTGCCTTGGGATCGCCCATCGTCCGCGGCGCCTGCACACTTTCGACCGCCCAATTCTCGCGCTTACCCGGCGCAATCTCATGCGTGATCAGCTTCGTCATCGGCCCTAGTTTCAAGTCATTAAAGCCCGGCGGCAAACTCGACTTCTGGATGTCACTAAAAAAGTGCACCTCCACCGGTTGCTTGGCGGCTTCGGCCAAGGACCGTAAGGTGCGTGACAACTCGCCCAGCGAACCCCGCCCATCCCCCGCCTCAATTGAAGCGATAGCCCCCAGTAACTCCGGCTTCTCCCGCAGCGCCTGCGTGAGTAACTCGGTCCGGCCGGAAAGCGCAATCACCTGTCCCCGGTCGCTTCCGCCAATTGAATTCACCACTGTCCGCGCCCCGGCCTTCGCGCGCTCCAGCGCATCGCCGGCTCGCATCGAAAAGGAACGGTCCACGGCCACAATCACCAGCTTGGTGCCCGACGAAATCGTCGACGGCGATCGCCGGATGAAGGGGTTCGCAAATGCGAGCGCCAGCAACGCCAACACGGCTAGCCGCAATGCGAGTAACATCAGATACTTCAGCCGCCGGTGCTTCACCGAACTCTGCGGACGCCGCTCAAACAACTTAAGCGAACTGAACTTAATCGGGTCACTCCGATGTTGTTTCAGTAAATGCAGCCATAACGGCAAACTCAAAGCCGCCAAACCGGCCAGAAACCAAGGCGCCAGAAACCCCACTTACATTCTCCCCTGGCGCCGGCTGAGATACTCGCGCAAGGCCGCGTCCAGCGGCTGGTCGGTCTGCACCATCATATAGTCGAGCCCCGCCCCCTGCGCTGCGCTCTTCATCGCCGCAATATGCGCGTCGATCTTCTCGCGATATTCGGTATGCGCATACTCGGGCGAAACCTCAATCTCCTCCTCAGTCTCGATATCGATCATCACCACTGGCGCATTCAGCTTCGGCCGCACCTCGGCCGGATCGAGTAAGTGGAACAGCACTACTTCATTGCCCTTCCACCGCAGCGGCGCAATGGTCTTCGCCACTAACTCGGGATCTTCCCAAAAATCGGAAATCACGGCCACAATCCCGCGCCGGTTAAGAAATTGTTGAAAGTGAAAGAACGGCTTGGCGTAATCGGTGCGCTTGCCGGGCACGGCGCGCTCAATGGCGTGCAGAATTCGGTGTAAGTGGCCCTGCCGCCCCGAAGGCGCGACAAACTGGCGCACTTCGTCGTCGAATACGATTAAGCCTGACGAATCCCGCTGTTGGTTGGCCAAGTAAGCCAAGGACGAAGCCAGAAACTTCGCGTACTCGAGTTTATTCACCGGCAGCGACGAGTAAGACATCGAAGCGCTGGCGTCGACGAGTAATGTCACCATCGTGTTCGTCTCGCCGCGGTAGCGCTTCAGGTAACAGCGCTCCGTGCGGGCATAGACATTCCAGTCCACGTGACGCAGATCGTCGCCTGGCGTGTACATGCGATATTCAGCGAACTCCTGGCTGAACCCGAAGTCGGGGGAGCGGTGCAGTCCGGAGACAAACCCTTCCACCACCGTCTTCGCCACCAGATCTAGGCCGGAGATACCGGCCAGGGTCGCGGGATCGAGGTAACGTTGCTGCATCTAGGCCTTGGGCGCCGGTTTGGCCTCAAGCAGCTTCTTGATGATGTGGTCCTGCGTCAGCTTGTCGCTTTCCGCCTGGAAGTTCAGCAGAATGCGATGCCGCATAATCGGGACGGCCAGCGTCCGGATGTCGTCGTAAGTCACATGGTGGCGGCCATGCATCAGAGCCCGCGCCTTCGAGGCTAGCACCAAATTCTGAATGCCGCGGACGCTGCAACCAAAGTTGACATACTTCTTGATGAAGTCCGGAGCCGACTCGTCGGTCGCGCGCGTCGCCCGCACTAACTCCACCGCATAACGCGCAATCGGCTCGGCGATCGGCACCATGCGCACCAGCTTCTGAAAGCCAATGATCTCTTCGGCCGTGGTGACTGCTTCGAGCGAGGCGGAGGCCGTGGTCGTCGTAAGCCCAATCACCTTTAGCTCATCTTCCGCCGTGAGGTAATCGAGAATCGTGTTGAATAGGAAGCGGTCGAGTTGCGCCTCGGGCAGCGGATAAGTGCCTTCGAGCTCAATCGGATTCTGCGTGGCGAGCACAAAGAACGGCGCGGGCAAATTATAGTGGTTGCCGCGCACGGTACAGGTCTTCTCCTGCATCGACTCGAGCAACGCCGACTGCGTCTTCGGCGGCGTGCGGTTGATTTCGTCCGCCAGCAGGACGTTCGCAAAGATCGGTCCTTGCACAAACGTCCACGCGCGGCGGCCCGTCGTTTGGTCTTCTTCGATGATATCGGTGCCCGTGATGTCGGAGGGCATCAAATCGGGTGTGAACTGAATGCGCTTAAACACCAAGCCCAAGGTCTCGGCCATGGTGCGCACCAGCAACGTTTTCGCCGTACCCGGCAAACCGGTCAGCAGGCAGTGGCCGCCGACAAAGAGACTGATGAGCACCTGCTCCACCACCTCTTCCTGGCCTACAATCACCCGGCGCACTTGGGTAATGATCTTTTCGCGTACCTCCTGAAAGCGCTGTACGCGCGCTCGGAGCTCTTCGGCGTCGATGCTAGGTGGAGTGAGAGTTGACATTCAGACGGTTGGGTCCTTCAATTTTTGGGGGGCACGGGTCGGCTTGGACGCGCCTCTTGTTTTGCCGTTAATTCTAACAATAACTTTTGGGCCGGCCGGAAGCCGGGTGCGGCTTCGAGCGCCGACAACACTTCATCAGCCGCTTCATCAACGCGGCCCGCCGCGTCAAGGCTCTTGGCCAGGTTATAACGCGCCTGCGCCGGATCCGTCGGCTTCGAGGCGATCACGGCGCGGTATTCGCGGATGGCTCCCGCGTAATTGCCTTGGTCGAACCACAGTCCGGCCAAGCGAGAATGCGTTTCTTCGTCGTGCACCGGCGAGATCAAGTTGATTCGGTCCAGAGTTACGGAGGCTTCCTTTTTTAGGCCCGCTTCCGCCTGCCATCCCGCGAGTTTCTTCAGCGTTTCGGGCATCCGGCCGCCGATGTCAGAGTAGCGTTTTAACTCGGCCATCGCTTTGGTCTTATCGTTCTTAGCTTCGTAAGCTTGGGCCAATAACTCGTAAGCGCTGCCTGCCTCCACATAGTCGGGATACTGTTCGCGCAGCGCCGGTCCACCGGCGATCACCGCGCCCCAGTCCTTATCTTTGGCGGCTTTGTTTAGTGCACTCAGCTTCTTGCCCCAGTCGTCCATGGTATCGGCAAGGGGCTTAAAGTCCTTCTCAATCCACGCCAAAAACTGCTTGTCGAACTCGGTGGATTCAATTCCCAAAACCTTTTTCACTACGGTCTCGGTCGGCACCGGGCCCGAAAACTCCTTCATGATTTCGAGTAACTTCGCGTGGCCCCATTTGTCTTCGATGTAGTTACAAACCCGGCCGGCCTGAAAGTAACTCACGATCACCTGGCCGTTATAAGTCGGTCGGATGAAGCCGCGCTCCAGCTCCGCAATCGGCAGGAGCTTCTTATCTTTGATGGCTTTTAGTACTAGCCGGTCCACCCGGTCGCCCCAGTCCGGCGAAGCCGCGGTCTCTTCGTATACGGCCATGCCTTCCGTGAACCAACGCGTCGTGCGATGTTTGGTGGCGGTAAGCGAATAGACGTGGCTCATCTCGTGCCACAGCGTGCTGGCCCAATGGAAGCTGCCTGGCGGGCGACCGGATGGCGAGTCCATCGCGATGATGGAGCCGAAGGTCACGCCTAACGCACCCAAGCCTGGAATGCCGATGGCGCGCACTTCGAAGTCGGTGTGGTCCGGATAGACCTCCACCTGCACATGTTCCTGTAGCCGGAAGCCATACTTCTGGTCGTAACTCGCGAAGATCTTCTCCATCTGCTCTTCCATATAAGGGCGTAGTAACTCCGCCTCTTTCTTATGGAGCCGCAAGGTGTAGCGATCATGTTTGTAAGTGATGAAGTTCTTATAGCTGTCGATCAACGTGAGCGAATTGCTGGTCGCCGCGTTACGGTAGCCGCCCTGATAAGCGTGTTCCAAGGCCTCGCGGGCTTCGGTTTCGCGCGCTAAACGCATCAGGTTTACGCCCATCTCGCTGTAGGCTTCGAGATAGTCCGGATCCAGTTCGATCGCCTTTCGGTAGAGCGCGATCCCTTCCTCATAACGGCGATTGTGGACCATCGATTCCGCCGCCATTGACCATGCCCGGCCATAGCGCGGGTTGATCGCCAAAATCTTCTTCGCCCACGGGCTGTCGGTCTTGTCGTCCAGTAAGTCGATCGTCAAATGGGTCGCCATCGCGTCCAGGCTTTCGCCGTCGAGCGCAATCGCCTTATCGGCCTCTTCCCGCGCCTTCTTTGGATTCCCATCTTCAAGGGCCAAGCGAGCGAGTAACTCGTGCGCTTCGGGATAATTTGCCCGTTGCTTCAGCGCCTTGCCCGCCAGTTCGACGGCCATCTTGTCGAAGCCTTCGCTCGCCACCCAGGCTTGGCCCAAGGTGGCTTCGGGATCCTCTTTGTCGATTTCTAGAGCTTCTTCAAACAAGTTCGAGGCCTCGGCCTTGTTAAAGCGTTCGAGAAAGAGCCGGCCCCAACGCACCTTTACGTGCGGATCTTTCGCATGCAGCTTTACGGCCTCCTTGAACTGATCGTTAGCGTTGGTATAGTTCTTGAGACCCCACTGCCCCTCGGCGCGCAAATAGGCGTCTTTACTCTGCGTAAGGGCAATAAAACAGGACGTCGCCTCCATAGTTTGCCCGCGCCGTTTCTCCTTCCAGCACTTATCCACCTGCTGCTCGGCAACCGGATTCCGCTCAGCGGCCTGAAAGGAGACGCAGCCCAGAAAGGGCAGGGAAGCGGCGGCGGTTAAGAGGGCCCAACGCATGTTACTGGTCGATCTCCTTTTGCACTTTGGATAACTCCACTAATAACGCCTGTAACTGCTTGCGATACTCCGCTGCCGGCAGCGCGACTTTGTTGTACTTCAATTGATCGATCCGCTGCTCTACCGATTCTTTCGCGGCCAGTAACTTTTGCTTGGCTGGATCCGCTGCCGCCTTTTGCGCTGCGCCCATGCGCAAGAGCGGCGTGCGCGAGGCGACTAACCCGTGCCCATTGTCAGCCGTCGGATTGCGCACGCCTTCGCCTTGGCCCGTATCTTCGAGCACCGCGTGCTCCGTCGCAATCCGCTTCGCTCGTTCGTAATATTGCACGGTCTTCTGGTCCGCATAGCGATAAGCTTCCATCGCCGTTACCGTGTCGTTTTTGTCGGCGTCCGCGCCCGGATCCCGCAACGCTTCTACCCAGAAGCGGGCAAACACCGTGGCGTTGCGTTCCGCCCCGCTCTTGGTCGCCGCAATCACCACGCGATTCGGCTTCTGCAACGAAGCCACTGAAGACCCGCTGGCCGAAGTGCTGTTGACGACTAACTGTTTCTTCGCCTTCACCCGATCGAGTAGGGCAGCCAACTCTACACCCGACAGATCCGGACCCGGCAGGTTGATCTTATACTCCGCCCCATCGAAGGTTCCGTGGCCAATCAACAGCACCACTAAGTTGTCATCCGCCGTAGCATCGGTAGCGATTTGCCCGAACGACTCGCGGATCTTGGCCTTCGTCGCCGACGGACCCTGCTGCAAATAGGCCTTCGCGTCAGGCGTGCCCGAAACCAACTTGTGCGCCTCGTTGGCCAATCCATTGAATCGGGTTTCGTACTCCGCCTCGCCGCCCAAACCGGACACGGTGACATAGTAAGTGGTGCCCCACAGGTTGGCGCTCAAAATTAGCGCTAACGGCCATCTCAGACTACGGCTCATACCACGCCCCATTTTCGGCGCAGCATCCATTCAGTAGCGCGCATCGACAGAATCAAGAAAAACACGATCGGCAGATTCCACAAGTCCTTGGCCTCGCGCACGGTGATGCCGGCCTCAGAATAGGAAATGTCCTTGGCCAGTTTCGACGCCGTAGACGGCGAGTAATACACGCCGCCGGTTTGCGCAGATAACTTTTCGAGTAACTCCTTATTCTGTTCTGAGCCAAAGTTCTCAGCCACGCCGTCCTCGCGCCGGAAGTTGAATAAGTCGGTTCCCAATTCCTCGGTGCCGCGCTTGGCGACAATCTCGGCCACATAAGCACCTGGCTTATCCGCGTCCCAGGTGGCCGTATACTGGCCGGCGGACATTGGCTCCGGCCGCATATCGACCATCTCCGAACTGCCATCGGGCAATAGCACCCGCGCCTGTACCTGCGCGTCGGACACGGGCAGATAGGTCTTATCCCGCACCTCGGCCCGAATCTGCACTTTGGTTTCGTCCGTCAGCACTTGCTTCGGCGTCGACGAAAGCACGCGCGGCGGCGACGACGTCACCAGCCACCGGCAATGCTGTTCCCAAAATAGTTCGTGCGTCTTATCTTCCAGCGGCTGCAACATCTGCCACCGCCAAGTGCCCGCTGTCGCCAGCACTGCCGAGCGCCCCCGGCCGTAATTTTGGGTCGCTAACAAAGGCATTCGCTTCCCGCCTACTAGAAACTCAGCCAGTACCACCGCACCGGGCTTAGCCGCGCCAGTTTCCTGATAGTTCTCAATTTCCGGCAGTTTCTTCCAGCGCTCGATATTCGCTTCTGGATTTTCGACTAAGCGGGTGATGAGACTATCTTGGCCACCGGGTGCCAATTCCACCTTAGCCCGGTCCCGTTTGAAGGTATCGCGCCGGTCGCCAATAGAGACCGGCAGAAGATCCAACAGGCCGGACCTTCCCCAGCCGCCATCCGACAACCCGTTCCGTCCCCCCAGAAATAACAACCCGCCGCCTCGCCGATCGACAAACTGCCGAATCAGCTCCTGCTGCGCCGTAGTAAAGTACCCGATCTCGACGCCCCCAATGATTAGGCCCTGATATTGGAAGAGCTCTTCTGCCTTATCCGGGAATCCATTTTCCAGTTCCTTCGGCTCGGCGACACCCTGCCGGTAGATCTTGTTCTGTGTCGTGCGCAGCATCGAAGTGATCGAGACGGTCTTGTCTTCTTCGAGCGCCCGCCGGATAAACTTATACTCCCACTTCGGCTCGCCCTCAATATACAGAATGCGTGGCTTCGTAGCTTCCACATTCACTAAGCGAGTAACTTGGTTATTCGCCCGATTCTCTTCATTTTCGAGTGGCGCCACCCCGATCTGCAGAGCCTTGGGCCCCGCCGGGCCGGCATTAAACAGGATACTTTCGGTCTGCGGCTCGCCATCGGCCTTCATCACCATGGTCTGTTGACCCAGGATCTTCGTTCCATCGCGCAAAGTCAGATTCACTTTGGTCTTGGCATAGCCCGTTTGCCGGAGAGTTACTTGCGCCGTAATCCGCGAATCGGCCAAGGCCCGCGCCGGTACGTCGACCGACATAATCTCTAAGTCGCGATCGTATTTCTCGCGGCCCAGCCCCACGGTATGCACCGGAATGCGCCGGCTGCGGACTTCCGACAGCGTTGCCAGATCAATGCCGCCCGCATTGTCACCGCCATCGCTCAGCAGGACGATCGCGCCCAGCGGCACGCTCGCCGATTCGGCCGCCACCCCGCGCAAGGCGTCCGAAAGCCGCGTCGCCGTTTGCGTGGCCTGGATATCCTCGGTCTTATCCAATCGCTCGAGCGAGCGGCCTACTTTATACATCCGCACCTGGAATTGCTTTTTCAATTGCTCGAGCAAGCCGGCATTCAGAATCTCTTTGGCCGTCGCCGCGCGGGTCTTGCCGCCACTCTCGTCGGCGATCGCCATACTCTTCGAATCGTCCACCACCACCGCAACCACGTTTTGCTGGGGTTTCAGCGTCGCCACTAATAACGCCGGCTGCCACAACAGGCTCAACAGCAACAATGCCATCGCCGCCTGCAAGCCCCACAGCACCACCGATTGCCAGCCTTGGATCCGCACTTCTCCATCGTTACGGCTGCGGAAATAAGGCCAGGCCAAGCCCCCCGCCACGGTGATCGCCAAGAGCGCCCAGGCCCAGATCGGCCAGCCGCCGAGCAACACAAATTGCCCTTTTTCATAAACCCGGGATGGATAGCTAAATAGAAACTCGAACAAAATTGTTAGTCCTAATGGGTCATCGAATACACAATGTAGTTGATGCCGATACGGTAGGCGAGCGACGCATAATGCTCCGGATACCGCGGCATGTCGGCGTGTTCCCAGGCGTCGCCGATGTCCATGTTGTGGCAAATACCCACCATCACGCGCCCTTTGTCGTCCAGCACCCCGCGCCACTTGCCCTCTACTCCGTCCTGCTCATAGGTTTGGCCGGAATAGAACATCACGATGCCGGGGATCTGAAAGCGCTCGTCGAGGTCGTACATCACGTGGAAGATTGGCTCTTTGTTGGCCAGGTCCACTACTGGCCGATCGGGGAAGACGCGCGAAAGGGAGGCCGTGAAGATCTCCCATTCGATGGAACCATGGAAGTCGTCCACCATTAGGAAGCCGCCCTTCAACAAGTACTCACGCAGTTTGGCGGCCTGCTTTTCATTGAGGTCCCAGTGGCCCACTTCGACGGCGTAAATCCAGGGATGATTGAAAATTTCATCGGAGTCGAGATCCACCACATCTTCCACCGAACGCACATGCAGCCGGGTCAATCTGCGCACGCCCTGGACGAACTGCCGATCGGCCTTCGGGTAATCGGTGGACCAACTGCCGCGCACACCCCAATAGCCGCTTCCGCCGCGAAACGAGGGGTAGCGCAGACGGGTAAAGGTAAACTCCGTCTTCTCACCGGCATCGGGGGGAGTGATGACGGGACCGTCTTCGTCGTCAAAGCTCGGCCGGCTCCTCCGCTGGGCGTACGTCAGCGATATGACCATGAAGGCCAAAACGAGCGAGAAGATCCAAATTCGGGAGCGCATTTGCCTCACTTATCAGCCACCGGATATGCCTGAGAATATCACGGACTCCATAGTGCTCAGACGGCGCCAGTTTCGAAAGGTTTCCCTTTGCCCCTACCGCGGCTCAGTTAAGTTATGTGGCTGCTGATTCTAAAGCGGAACTTCCACCAGGGTCAGGATCTCCTGGATGATGCGCTTGGCGGTGTCGGTGCTTCGCCCCAACGCGCCCCGCGAATTCACCGTCACCCGATGCGCGAACACCGGCACCGCGAGGCGCTTCACGTCGTCCGGCAGCGCGTACTCGCGCCCCTGCACTAAGGCCAGCGCTTGGGTCGCGCGGAAGAGCGCCTGCGCGCCCCGCGGACTCACTCCCAAGGTCAGCCCGTCGTGGCGGCGTGTCCGCTCCACAATGGCCAGAATATAGTCGGCCAAGGCATCGTCAATCGCCACCAATTCCACCTGCCGCTGCAGCCGCATCAATTCGCTGGTCTCGAGCACCTGTCGGCCGCCGGAGGCCGCACGCGCCGTTCCGCGCAGAATGGCCCGCTCGCTGGCGCGGTCCGGATAGCCGATCTCCAGTTTCATTAGGAAGCGATCCAGTTGGCTTTCAGGCAGTGGATAAGTGCCGTGATGCTCGGCCGGATTTTGGGTGGCGATCACCATGAACGGCGCCTCCAAGGGATAGGTCCGCGCGTCCACCGTCACCTGATGCTCGTTCATCGCCTCCAGCAACGCCGACTGCGTCTTTGGCGTCGCGCGGTTGATCTCGTCAGCCAGGAGAAAATTGGTAAACACCGGCCCCGGCTTAAACTCAAACTCGGTCGCTTGCGGACTATAGATGGTGACGCCGATAATGTCGCTTGGCAGCATGTCGCTGGTACATTGCAGGCGATGGAAGCCGCAATTCACGCCACGCGCCAGGGCCGAAGCCAACGTCGTTTTGCCCACGCCAGGCACGTCTTCAATCAAAAGATGTCCGCGCGCCAGCAGGCAGACCAGCGATAGCCGCACCACTTCGTCTTTGCCCCGAATAGTCTCGCCGAGGGCGTCCTCAAGGTCACGCAGACGATCCGGCGGCACGCGGTCCATCACCGGCGAATCCACCGTCCCGGCCGGCGACTTATGAGGGGTGCTATCCATGCTTTGGCCACGCTTTGGCGCAACGCCCCGATTTTACCATGCACCCTGGTTGACCCGTCCGGTAAATGCATGCAACACTTCAATAGGTAGTGAAGTAATGAAGGTGTTGTCGGCTCTCAAAAACGATTCCCCAGCCTGCGCCCCGGGCGAACATCGGCGACGCCGCGTTCCCTCCCCCGCCTCTGCCGCCGCGCTCGAGCGTGCGGTACGTATCTTCAAAGCCCTCGGCGACCCGCCCCGTCTCCGTCTGCTGGCCGTCCTGGCGCAGGGCGAACTCTGCGTTTCCGAGATCGCCGAAATCGATGACGATGGCCTCTCCACGGTCTCCCAGCGTCTCCGCGTGCTGCGCGCCGCTGACCTGGTCAGCCGCCGCCGCGATGGTCAGCACATTCTCTATGGCCTCGCCGACTCGCATATCGCCGAACTGATTTCGAATGCCTTGGCTCATGCCAGCGAAGGCCTGCCCGCCCCCAAATCCCCCAAAAGTCTCAAAAAAGGAGTGAAGTAAATCATGTCTTGTATAGCCCATCCCCAACACGAGCATCAGCACGGCGAAGGCTGCGGCCACCTCGCCATCGCCCACGGCGACCACGTCGACTTCCTGCATGATGGCCACCTCCATCAGGCGCATGATGGCCACTACGACGAATGCGTGTTCGAGATCTCCGCGCAGAATCCGGCCGACTGCACACCGGCGCATCTTTGCGGCGGCCATCACGCGGCCCACGTCCACGGGCCCGATTGCGGCCACCCCGCCGTCCCCCATGGCGATCATGTGGATTATCTGGTCGATGGCCACCTCCATCATCCCCACGCTGGCCACTGCGACCATCACGGCCCCGTTACTCTATGGTCTGGAACGCTACTCTAGGAAACGGAGCCTTTTACGCTTGAAGCCCATGACGCGCAGCACTCGCCAACGCCGGGCCATCCGGGCGGTTTTTGAAAAACTGAACCGGCCGCTCGGCCCGCAGGACGTCCTCCAGGAAGTCGCCCAGGAAGTCGAGGGCGTGGGCATTGCTACCGTCTATCGCACCATCAACACGCTCTTCGAAGAAGGCGTCCTGGTAAAAGTCGACCTGCCAGGCGAATCCTCGCGCTATGAGGTAGCCGGCAAGGATCATCATCATCATTTCCGCTGCCAGCAATGCGAGCAGGTCTTTGAACTCAGCGGGTGCCTGAACGTCAAGTCGCTGGTGCCGACTGGCTTCCGTATGACCGGGCATGACATCGTCATTTTCGGCCAGTGCTCTGCTTGCCACAGTTCCGCAAAGTGAACGTGTAACTTCGTTGATTTTCTCGGCGAATCGGCCCAATCTTCCCTGAACGGGTTGCCGCTAATCTCAGTTCAGACACAGTTTTCTTCTATGCCATTGAATCGAATAGCCTTAATCCCCGAACGGGGGCATCCACGCGCATCCCTGGGTTTCCGGCTAAGCTATTCAATATATTAGACTTAATTGCAGCATCGATTCCCCTGAATCAGGCGGCCGCGGCGCCAGTCCAGTACCTCCAGGGCTGGCGCACCGCCGCAGGTCCCGCCTATCCTAAAGCGTTTGCTGCGACCCTACACCTCCGCTGATCTCGAGCCCCTGATCGACTGTTGGTACGACACTTGGCACCACACCTTTTCCCCTCGCCGTCATCCCCATCCCCGGTCCGCTTTTCGCGAACGCTTTTTGCGGCACTACGCTCAAGAGGCGGAAGTGTGGGTGGACGGGGACCTGCTCGCCTTCCTCATCCTCTTTCCGTCCCATCCGACCGGCTGGGTCGAACAGCTCTTCGTCGCTCCCCACGCCCAGCACCGCGGACTCGGCCGTGCCCTGATCGCTCTCGCCTGCCTCCGCTGCCCCCAAGGCCTCGCCCTCGACACCCCCGTCGAAAATGTCACTGCCCGCCACTTCTATCGCCGCCGCGGCTTCGCCGCCCAACAAATGGGTTTCGACCCCATCAATCAGCGGTTGGTCCTGCGCTACGCTTGGCCCGCGCCCCGTACGTGACCGCAACCAGCAATAGGACGCCCGCCAAACTCATCCCCGCCCCCCACTGCAGCGATCGCGACTGATACCGGAACGTCACTTCGTGCTCTCCTTTCGGCACTACCACGGCGCGCGCTACCCCATAGGCCACCAATAACTCGGCCGGTGTGCCGTCCACCGTCGCCTGCCACCCCGGATAGTAGGTATCGCCCAACACCACTACGCCGGTGCAACCCATCCGCGCGGCCACCGTAATCCTCGATGGCTCATCGTTCCGTACCCGCACCCGATCCTCGCCACAGTTCGGGCCCGGGAAGGGAACCGTCGGCGCCGGGTTCACCACTACTACCGCCTGACCCACCTGCAACGCCGTCAATCGGTCCATCGCCGAGCGCAGGCCATTCGGTTCCACCGGCAACACCGTGTGCACCGTCCATACCCGCGGATGATTGCCCGCCCGCCGATACACGTTCACTCCGGCCTTCCCGCTGAACACCAATTGCTGATCCGGTTCCACCGGCGCGCGACCCACCGTGTGCGAGATGCCGAAGATCGCCCGGCCCGGCACGGAGTTGGAGCCCATATCCACCAGATTGCTCGTCAAACTCGCCAGATAACCGCCAAAGTGCGATATCCCGTGCCAGTCGCCGAAGTTGTAGGCGATGGCTTTGTTGTCTACTTCCACCCGCACCGGTTCCCTCAGACCGCGCAGATAGGCGGCGACATCGTCGTGCTCGCGCGTCGCTTCGAGAAACCTCCCGCCTCCCGGCCGATTCGCATTCGGGAAGTCGTAACCGCTCATATTGGCGAGTTCCAGCAGACTCAGCCCCAGCACCCCGGCCGCCAGTTGCCGCCCCGATAGCTCGCCCGTCCGATGCCAGGCCAACAACCCCACCAGCAGCACCGCCACCAACGCCGTGATCATCGGCCGTTCGTCCACGAAGGACTCTTTCCCTCGCACCTCGGCCACCACGAAGTACGTCACCAGCACCACCCCCGCCAGCCCCAACAGCAGGCGCCGGGCCACCGGCAGCAAGTGCTCGCTTTGCCGCAACCGGTCCACTCCTCCCGCCGCCAATGCCGCGCAGGCAAAGCCGAATACTGCGATCGCCATCCCCGGCGACCTCGCTTTCTCCACCAGCGGTGCCCACGCATACATCACTCCATGCAGCAGGCTATTCGGCCCCAGCGAAACCAGAATGCTCAACAGTCCCAGCGCGCCTAGCCACCGTAGACGCCCATCCTTGCGCCAACTGCCCACTAGCCCTATCAGCGCCAGGGTGAATGCCACCACGCCCACAAACGGGGGGAAACTGCGGCTCAGGCCCGGGAACACAATGCCCAGCAGCGAGATGGGAAAGAGCGAATAGAGCTCGTGCACGTGGTAGGAGACCTTCGTTTTCCATTCGGCGGCTTCCGTCATTCCCACCCAACGCCGCGCCAAAGGCCCGTATTCGGCGGCCGGCAGCGTCTGCAAGGCCGAAATCAGCCCCATCGTCGAAATAAATAACAGAAATGGGCGCAAATAAATCCGCCAACTTCGCCCCTCGCCGAAGCCGATCCACAACCACGTCGCGAGCGCCGCGTACGTCACGAAGGTCGGAATCTGGTGATGACCCGACAGCCAGGTGAAGCCCAGCCAGAATCCGGCCCACGCCGCATGCAGGTTGGCCCGCACCGGTTCATCCTTTATCTTGAACAAGTTCAGGAAAATCAACGGCATCCAGATCGCGCCGTTCACCATCTGCGGCCAATCGATGTTCCCCACCGCCGCGCCGAAGGCGAAAATGCAACCCCCCAGCACCGCCGCCGCACGCGACCTGTATATATAACGACAGAATAAGTAGCAATTGAGCGCCGCCAGCCAATGGTAAAGGATGAAATACCAGTGCAGAAAGCCGAGCTTGAGCTTCCCCTCCCGCAATGGGGTTAAAAACAACAGCCAATTCAGCGGATAGGCCGCTCCCGGTTGCATCTGGCCCACCAGCGGCTGACCGCCCCATTGGTTTGGCTCCCAGGCCGGGAATCGCCCCGCATGCCACTCCCGGGCCTGATAGTTCCACCAGGGTAAGACCTGATTGGCCAAATCCGGCGAGTCGAGCCAGGTATATTGGTCCTTAGCGGTCAGCTTCCAGTAAAAGGCGGAGACGAGGACCAGCAAGAGCACCGGGCCGGCGAGGATGCCAGCCAGCGTGGCTGCGCGGTTCAAACCAGCTTGGTGCTTTTCAGCCACATACATGTTTGCTTATTTTAGCGCAACTATCCTCGAATCTTCTAGTTAGCTTTTGGAGTTCGAATTGCACCATGGAGACGCCGGAAAGGACATCTTCGATGACTACCTCAATTCGCGTTGGCTTTGTTTCGTTTGCCCTGTGTTTCGCCCCGGCAGGTCTTTTTGCCCAGTCGACGGGGCCGAACACCGACGAAGCGCAGGATGTGCCCGGCCGTGGCGTCGCCCGTATTAGCCTCATCAATGGGGATGTCACCGTCCGCCGCGGCGATTCGGGCGATGTCATCTCCGCCGCCGTGAATGCTCCCCTGGTCGCCTCCGACCGGATCCTTACCGGCCTGGCCTCCCGCACCGAACTTCAATTCGACGGCACCAATCGTCTTCGCATCGCCCCCGAATCCGATCTCCGTCTGTCCGAGATCGAATACCGCCGCTATACGGTGGAACTCGGCCGCGGCACTCTCACCTGGCACGTCTCCCGCAATTCCGCCTCCGACATCGACATCAATACTCCCTCGGTCAGCGTCCGGCCCACCGAACCCGGTGACTATCGCATTTCGGTGAAACCCGACGGCACCACCGAGGTTACCGCCCGCACCGGCGCGGCCGAGATCTACTCCCCGCGTGGCGTGGAGCGCGTTCGCCGTGGACGTACCACCTTGGTGCGCGGCGACCGTTCCGACCCCGAAATCCAAACCCTCGCCGAAGTCCGCGAAGACGACTGGGACCGCTTCAACCTCAGCCGCGATCGCGAACTAGACCGCTCCGGGAGTCGTCAATACCTGGCCGACGACATCGTCGGTGCCGAAGAGCTTGACCACAACGGCACCTGGGTCGACTCGGCTCCCTACGGTCGGGTCTGGCAGCCCCGCGTCGCCGCCGGCTGGTCCCCCTATAGCCAAGGCCGCTGGGTCTGGCTCGATTACTACGGTTGGAGTTGGGTCAGCTACGACCAATTCGGCTGGGCCCCGTTCCACTACGGCAGTTGGTTTCACCAAAACACCGGCTGGTGCTGGTATCCCGGGCCCCGCTTCGGCCGCACCTGGTGGCGTCCAGCAATGGTGGCTTGGTTTGGGTTTGGCCAGCTCGGTGTGGGTGTCGGCTTCGGTAATCTCGGCTGGGTGCCGCTCGCGCCGTTTGAGCGCTTCCGCCCCTGGTATGGCCGCGGTTTCTACGGCAATCGCACCAATGTCCAGAACAACATTCGGGTAGTGAATAACTACAACATCGTGAATAACTACCGCAACGCCCGCGTCGACGGCGGTGCCCGCGCGGTCGACGCCGGTCAGTTTGGCCGCACCGGTGGCCGGTTCGATCGCGTTGGCGAAACCAACCTGCGTAATGCCGGGCTGATGCAAGGTCAACTGCCCGCCACGCCGGCCCGCGAGAGCCTTGCCTTCAACGACCGTCGCGTGAGCGATAGCGGCGTCCGCGGCGGCTATGACGGCGCCATTTATAGCCGCCGGACCGTGGCCGCCCAAGAACGCGTGCCCTTCGCCGAGCAACAGCGCGGCGTCGAACGAGCCACGCGCGCCTTCGATCCTTCAATGCGGGGCGGCGGCTCGCGTGGTACCGACCTGCCCGGCGCCAATCCCGGTACCGATGGCGGCATGCGCGGTGGCCGTTCTGCCGATCCTGTGGCCCGTGATTTCAGCGGTGTTCGAGGTGACAACCCGGTGCGCGGCGACAGTGCGGTTCGCGAGAATGCCGTCCGAGGTGGAGGAGACAATACTGGCTGGCGTCGTCTCGGCGACCGGCCCTCCGGCTCCGATGCCGTCCGGGGCGGTGACAACACCGGTGTTCGCGGGGGCGGCGTCCGTGGTGACTCCGGCACTTCCCGTACCCAGACCGATGGCAACGGTTGGCGCCGTTTTGGCGAACCCGGCACCCGGGGCGCAGAGGCGCCGGCCGGCGTTCCGGGCTCCAGCTACGGTGGGGCCCGCGGCGATCCGGGCCAGTCGCGCGGCCGTGAAATCGATCCTGGTTCCCGCGGTAGCTCTGCCGATGGCAATGGCTGGCGCCGCTTCGGAGAGCCAGCCCGCCCCGACGCCGGTGGCGTCCGCGGTTCTGGCTCAACGGGTGGTGGCTCCCCCGATAGCACCCGGGAATATGGGCGTGGCGCCCGCTCCAACGACAACTCGACCCCAGCAACGGACCGCGGTTTCGGTTTCGGCGGCAGCCAAGGCGACGCTGTTCGCGGTGGCGGTTCCTATCGCCAATCCCCCAGCGTCGATTCGAATCAGGCTCCCTCCCGAAGTCCCGACTCCGAATTCGGCTCCTATCGCGAGCGTTCCAGCGGAGCCACCCGCTCGGACCCGATTCGCGTCAATCCGCCCGTCCTAAGAGACCGGTCCGATTCCGGAGAAGATTTTGGCGGCAGCCGAGGCAATCGCTCCCCGGACGGGGGCGGTCGTTTCGGCGGTGATTCCGGTGGTCAGTACCGCTCCGTACCCTCGTATGGGGGAGGTGCCCCTCCGAATGCCCCTCAGAATGCCCCTCAGAATGCCCCTCAGAATGGTAGGGGTGGTTCCTATGGCGGAGTGCGCGGCGGTGGGGGGAACTACGGCGGCGGCGACGGCGGCGGTAGCATGCGCGGAGGCGGTAATTCGACTCCAAGTGGTGGAAATTCCGGCGGTTCCCGAGGTTCCGATGGTGGCGGATCCCGCGGTGGCGGTGGTAGGCGAGGGAACTAGTACTAATCTGCCCTCACATGCGGGGAAGGTCCCTACTTTTCCTTGGTGACCTTCTACCCCCGTTTGGCAGGTAAGGTTCATCCCCAACTTTTCATCTGGGTAACCTAGGTGTAACTCAGTGATTTTGAACGCTCTTTTTTTCGTTTTACCCTTGCCACTCCCCCAAGAATTCGTTACACTCCATATTAGGCGAAGGACACCGACCGATGAGTCGTTGGTTATGGTACCTTCCCTTGGCTAGCCGGATAGATCCCTCAAGTAAGAAGGGCCCGGCGGGACAAAGCTCCTCTGGTCCTTGGCCATTTGAATGATTTGCTAAAGATAAGTTTGAGTTCGGCCGATAATTTGGCTGGACGCCATTTTGGTTCGTTTGGTCCCTTTGAGGAGGAATAGGTCTCACATGAAATTTTTCACTTTACAAGCGCTGGTTCTGGCAGTGGGTCTTTCAACCGTTGCCTTCGCAACTCCGCTCGCGCCGCTTAGCTCAGGCAGCACTAGCTTTCTCGTCAACGACACCACGCGATCCTCGCCAATCGGCACGGGTGTGAACAATTCCGCCACCGGTGGCAATTCCGCTAATGCCGGACAAATGTACAGTTTGACGGCCTTCGGCTTCCAAATGTTGGACGTCGGAGATGCCGTCCATGACTTCGGCGCATTTCTGGGCACCAACAACCCCAACTCTCTCGTCTCGAACTCTATCGGTGGCCTTGGCACGTCGGGGCCAAACACTAATTTCTCCACCACCTCCGCTGGCCTCACCACGATTGGTGGTATTTCCGCGATCACCACCTCGGGCGTTTTCTCCGGTGTTTTCGGCAATATTGCATGGACCAAAACCTACCGTTTCATCGCTGCCGACGTGATCGAAGAAGTCTATAGCGTGACGAATAACGGCACTGCGGCCGTCGCCAATTTCCGTGGCTTTACCGCCCTGGACTATGATCAGTATTCTGGCGGAAATCCCGTTAGCGGCACCAATCCAAGCTTCGGCTCCACCAACACTTCGGGCACCTTAAACGGTTTTAGATATGCGCAATCTTCGTTTACCGGTCTGAACGCAGTTTTGGCTTCCAACAATGCTGCGGTCAACATCGGCATTCTCGCTAATAATTATGTCAACTCGGATTGCCTTGTCGCCCTTAGCGGTGGCCCCACCGGATCTTGTTCTCCCTTTCCCGGCAACAACGATCGCGCTTTGGCATACGTGTTCAACATTGCCTCCCTTGGCGTCGGCGCTTCCCAAAGCTTCACTGTGTACCAGCTCTTCGGAAACGGTTCTTTCAACTTGACCAATGCTTTGTCTGCCCTCCCCGTTGTCCCCGTCTCCTCCGGCGGCGGTATTCCCGAACCCGGCTCTATGCTTCTCATGGGTTCGGCCTGTGTCGCTCTCGGTGTCATCGCTCGTCGCCGCGCCAAGTCCAACTCCTAGTCTAATCCCCGTTCCTCTCAATTGGCCCGAGCTTTCCAGCTCGGGCTTTTTGATTTTGTTGCACTCACCTAGCTCTCCCACGTATGCTGTTAAACGCCATGCCTCAGTTCTTACTCCTGTTCCTCCTTACCCTGTTCGCCGCCGCCCAGACCCCTAATGGCAGCACTTCCGCCAATTGGCCCCACTATGGCGGTACCTACCAGTTCTGGCGTCACAGCGACCTCACCCAGGTCACCCGTGCCAATGTCAGCCAGCTCACCCCCGTTTGGGCCTTCCAGACGGGCATGAACGAAGGGGGCCTCCAATCCACTCCCATCGTCATCGATGGCGTCATGTACCTTTCCTCCTCGGGTAACCGCGTCTTCGGTATCGACGCCGCCACGGGCCGCGAATTGTGGCATTATTTCTACCAGAATCCCAAGGAAATCGGCGTAATCTATAGCCCTTGGAACCGGGGCGTCGCCGTCGACCAAGGCCGTGTCTTCATGGGCACTCTCGATAACCACGTTGTCGCTTTGGACGCCAAATCCGGCCGTGAACTCTGGAACGTTGAGGTGGAGCCGCTCGCCAAGTGCGGCTGCAACATCACCGGCGCGCCGCTCGTCGTCAAGGACAAAGTCATCGTCGGCGTCACCGGCGGCGACTCGGCCCATCGCGGCTATTTGAACGCCTTCCACGTCAAAACCGGCCGTCTCGCCTGGCGCTTCCAAACCATTCCCGGACCTGGCGAGCCCGGCCACGAAACCTGGTCTGGCGACTCCTGGAAGTTTGGCGGCGGCGCCACCTGGATGACCGGTTCCTACGACCCTGAACTCAACCAGCTCTACTGGGCCGTCGGCAACCCCGCCGCTGACTTCTACGGCGACTCCCGCCAAGGCAAAAACCTCTACACCGACTCCATCGTCGCCCTCGACGCCGACACCGGCAAGCTCAAGTGGTATCACCAGCAAATCCCCCACGACGTTTGGGATTGGGACACGGCCTACGAATCCGTCCTCGTCGACCTTCCCGTCAAAGGTCGCCTCCGCAAGCTCCTCATCAACGTCAACAAAGGCGGCTACACCTTCGTCATCGATCGGACTAACGGCGAATTCCTCTCCGCCTGGCCCATCGCCCGCAACATTAACTGGATCAAAGGCATCGACGAAAACGGTAACCTGGTCGGACGAAACGAACCCAAAATCGGCGTCCCCACCACCATTTGCCCCAGCATTGGCGGTGGCCGCAGTTGGAACCATGCGGCCTACTCGCCCAAAACCAAGTGGTTTTACACCACGGCCATCGAATGGTGCCAAACCGTCACCGTGCAATCCGAAGAGCCCAAGGAAGGCCAGAACTTCTTCGGCGGCGTCTTCACGCTTAAGACCACTCCCGACGGCAAACCCGGCGGCCACCTCGACGCCTACGACCCCGTTACCGGCCAGAAAAAATGGACTTACGAGTCCAAATACCCCCTTCTCGCCTCCGTGTTGGCCACCGGCGGCGACCTCATCTTCACCGGCGATCCCGAGGGCAATTTCTTCGCCCTCGACGCCGAGACCGGCAAGAAGCTGTGGAGCTTCCCCACCGGCAGCGGTCACCGCGGCTCCTCCATCAGCTACTCCGTAGGTGGCCGCCAGTACATCGCAACCCCGTCCGGCTGGGGCTCGGCCGTCTCCGGACTCATGGGTCAACTCTGGCCCGAAGCCGAGCAATTCCGCAATGGCTCCACCTTGTTCGTCTTTGCCCTTCCGGAGAAGGAGCCGAAGAAGTGATCTGGCTGCTCCTCGCCCTGCAGCTTCCTTCCACCGTCGAGCAGGGCAGCAAGCTATTCGCCAAAAGCTGCGCCACCGGCTACTGTCACGGCGCCGAAGGCGCGGCCGCCCGCGGACCCCGCCTTCGCGATCGCCAATTCGACCGCGCCTACCTCCTCAAAGTCACCCGCGACGGCATCCCAGGCTCGGCCATGCCCGCCTGGAAAGATCGCTTCTCCCCTGCCGAAGTCGAAGCCGTGGTCAACTACATCGTCCATTTAAACGGCGGTAAGGTCGACCCTGTCCAGCCCGCCGGCCCCTCACCGAAAGCCGACTCCGCGGCCCCCGGCCGGCAACTCTACCAGGACCAATGCGCCGCCTGCCACCAAGGTAAAGGTCTCAACCTCACCGCGAAGTCCATTTGGCCGCCGTCCGGCAAAGCCCTGCAACTCAAGCTACAAGACGGCGAAACATTTCCCGCCCATCTTGTTTCTGAGAGCGATGGCCTCACCATCGTTCTCGATCTCACCGACAATCCACCCATCCGCCGCTCCCTCGAAACCGTCGAAATCGCGTCCCGCGGGCCCTTCGCGTGGAACCATCCGGCGGCCAATCCGGAAGATTGGGCAAAAATTCGAGCGTGGCTCATGCTACCTTTGAGATAAAGGTATCTATTTCCAAGAACATGGCCGATAAAAAGTTGCAAGTCATCCCCCTCGGCGGCCTGGGTGACTTTGGCATGAATTCTCATGCCATCCGTTACGGCGACGACATTATTGTCGTCGACGCCGGAATGATGTTTCCCGATTCCGACATGCTCGGTGTTGACATTGTCATTCCCGATTTCACCTACCTGCTGGAGAACCGCAAGCACGTCCGCGGCTTGATCCTCACGCACGGTCACGAGGATCACATCGGCGCCGTGCCGTTCCTCCTCGCCGACCTCAATATCCCTGTTTACTCGAGCCCGCTCACCCTGGCCATGGTCAGCCGGCGGCTCGACGAGCACGACCTCAAGGATAAAGCGAAGCTCATTCCGGTGAAGCCCCGCCAAATCATTGAGCTAGGCCCCTTCAAGATCGAGTTCATCAACGCCACGCACTCTATGCCGTGTTGCCTGGCCCTCGCCATCACCACGCCGCTGGGTGTCATCATCCACACCGGCGACTTCAAGGTCGACCCCTCCCCCATCGATAACGAGCCCTTCGATCTCCACACCCTCGCCGAATACGGCAAGCGCGGCGTGCTCTTGCTCCTATCGGATTCCACGAACGTCGAGCGCTCCGGCTACACCGAGAGCGAACGCGCCGTTCGGCCCAAGCTTGAATCTATCTTCAAGAACGCTGAAAAGCGCCTAATTATCTCCTGCTTCTCGAGTTCCATTCCACGCATCCAGCAGATTTTCGACGTCGCCAAGGAGTTCGGCCGCAAGGTCGCTATCCTCGGCCGCAGCATGACGAGCACTACGGAAATCTGCCACTCCCTCGGCCTCATCGAAATCCCCGACGGCCTGCTCCTGCGTCCGCAGGACATCATGGAGTCCGCTCCGTCCAAGGTTTGCGTCCTCGTTTCCGGTACCCAAGGCGAACCCATGTCGGCCCTGGCCCGCGTCGCTGTCGATAACCACCGCCACCTCAGCATCGGCAAGGGCGACACGGTAGTCCTCAGTGCGCGCATCATCCCGGGCAACGAAAAGCCCATCTACCGAATGCTGAACCACTTTGCCCGCCGCGGAGCCGAACTGATCTATGGCGCTACCACGCCGCCCGTCCACGTCTCCGGTCACGCCAGCCAGGAAGAGCTTAAGCTCATTCTGAACCTCGTTCGGCCGCGCTTTTTCCTTCCCGTCCACGGGGAGTACCGGCAGCTTTCGAAGCACGCCGCCTTGGCCGAGCACCTGCTGCACCAGCGCCTTGAGAAATCCTTCGTCATGGACTCGGGCGATGTCCTCGAAATCGACAAAAACGGCGCCCGCCGTGGCGAAAGCATCCCACTACGCCGCGTCTGTATCGACTCGGGTTCTCTCGACGATGTCGTCGAAGACGTCGTCATCCGCGAACGCCGTCACCTCGCCGAAGATGGTTTCGTCCTCCCTATTCTCGCCATCGACAAAGCCACGGGCAAGCTCGAAGGCCTCCCCGAAATCGTCAGCCGCGGCTTCATCTCTTTGGAAGACGGCGCACCCTTGCTCGCCGAAGCCCGCAAGATCGTCAACAAAACCTTCCTCGATTCGAAAGCCGAGGAGCGGGGTGATTGGGGCGTCATGCAAGAGAAGATCCGCAATGATCTGAAGCGCTTCCTCAGCAAAGAAACCCAGCGCCGGCCGCTGATCGCCCCGGTTCGCATCGAGGTCTAAGTCCGTGCGCGGCTTTACGAGCCTCTTCGCCTTCTACCAGCCCAGCCACTACCGGCTGGGCGAGGTGGCGGGGCGAAAGTGGCTCGTCTCTCCCTCTGGCCAGCCTGTCGCTTGGCGTTACGATTCCTCCCAACTTCAGCTCATCACCCTTCCGCCAGATCCCTTCGATGACGACCTCGTCACCGCCACCCAAGTCGCTGCCAAACTCGGCCGCAACCGCGCTGACCTGCTCGGCTACACCTGGACTCCGTCCGCCTGGACCCCCGCCCGCCTCGCCCAAATCCGCCGTCTCAACGCCGATAGCGCCGCCAAGCAGCAGTACATCGGCTATCTGAAGGAGCGCTACGCCTATTCCATCGAGCGTGTCAACGAGATCTACGGTCTCGAGTCCACCTCATTCTCTGACTTGCTTACCGAGACCTTTGCCAAGCTCGAGACCACGAAGCCCACGGTCGCCGCCGACGACCGCCAGTTCCTCTTGGACACGGCTGCTCGCGTCGCCGAAGCCCTTGCCGAAGCGCTCAAGGAAGCCCACCCGGGCGCGCTCCTATTTACCGAGCCCGTGGATGATGCCGAAATCGCCGCCCTCATGGCCCAGTTCGCCCCGGTCCTGGTCAGCCGGCAGCCACTTGCCGCCGCGCGCGCTCAGGTTCTGCTGGCGAAGCCACCTCTCGTCATGCCCAAGAATATTGTCGGCCTAGCCGATGACCCCCAGCCCCTCGAAGCCCTCCTCTCTATCCCTTCAAAATAAAGAAGCCGACTCGCGCTCCTCCTTCCAGGCCCCGATAAACCTGTTAGAGGTGAGCTAATGCGGCTCTTGAGCAGTGTCAAACAAAAACTGGTGCCGGCTGGAGTCTCTCCGCGCGTCATCCAATCCGGCCCTTTTCGAGGGCTCAAGATGGAACTCGATCTACGCGGCCAAACCCAGGTCTATCTAGGCCTTTTTGAGCGCGAAGTACACCCGTGGGTTACGGAGCTATCGCGTGGCATCCATACTGCCATCGATATCGGCTCAGCCCAAGGCGAATACCTACTCTATTTTTTGAAGCGCACGCCGGCGGTCCAGGTGCTGGGCTTTGAACCGGACGAAACCTGCTGGCCCGCCTTGCGCCGCAACCTGGCCTACAACGGCCTCACCGACGACCCGCGCCTTGCACTGTCGAACCAGTTCATCAGCCCCAACGACGATGCCCGCAACGTCTCGCTCGATTCGCTCGTCTCCCACATCAGCGGCCCTTGCCTGGTAAAGCTCGATGTCGACGGCCAGGAAGCCAACATCCTCGCCGGAGCCAATAAATTCCTGGCCCAAACCCAAGCCCGCTTCATCGTCGAAACCCACTCCGAAGAACTCGAACACGATGTCATCGGCATCTTTGAAAACCACGGCTACCAAATCCGCATCCTCACTCAAGCCTGGTGGCGCTGCATCATCCCCGAACACCGCCCTGGTCCCCAAAACCGCTGGCTCGTCGCCACGCGGAGTATCCAGTAGCGCCTGTGGCTTCTACGTTCTGGCCTCAACCGCCAACGGATGAGAGCAGGTTATTGGTTTGCGTCTCCATTCCCGACCGGACCTACGCCAGGCCTTGACCTATGAGTTGATCGATGACAACTTCATCTTGGGCTTCACCTAAAACCCCTGCAATAACTACTGCCCGTCGGACTCTGTTGATCCTATCGTTCGATGCCTGCAGCGCTGCCTTGTAATATATTGAACTTACTTGCTGTTAATTGACCGGGGCCGCATCTACAGTTTGATAAAAATGGTTGAGTTGTTCAACTATCTGGCTTGGTTGAGGGTTCATTCCCTTCACGTTCAGAAATTGATCGAGTTCAATTAACAGCGGGTAAAAGGGCTTGTCAATAGGTTTGTGTAAACGACGTTCCGGTTAAGTGGCCGACAGCGCCGGCAACGGACTTCGGCTCCGTCCTTCGCCCTTCATTATTAGGTTCCGAGGCAGGCGGCGGTCGCGGTCAAGGCCGAGCGGAGCGAGCCCGCAGGGTTGCCTTGACGGCGGCCGACGTCCTGCCTCATCCACCATCCAGAAGGGCGAAGGGCGGTTTACGACTAAGCTCCCAAAGCCAACGCCGCCTCGATCCGCTCGCCGGCGGTGATCTGGAAACGATTCATCGCCTCCTTCCAGCCATGGATCGTATCCCATTTCGCGGTCAAATTCCGGATCGCCAGATAGAGTAACTTGATGGCCGCTTCCTCGTTCGGAAATGACCCACGGGTCTTAATGATTCTGCGAATTGTACTATTTAATGACTCAATCGCGTTCGTCGTATAAATGATCTTCCGAATCTCTTCCGGAAACTCAAAGAACGGCGTCAACGTTTCCCAGTTACTTTTCCACAGCTTCACAATGGAAGGGTACTTACCGTCCCACTTCAACTTAAAGGCCTCGAGTTCCAATCGCGCTTGCGGCTCCGTCGCCGCCCGGTAAATGGGCTTCAAATCGGCCGCCACCGCTTGGCGTTCTTTCCAGCTCACGTATTTCAAGCTGGCGCGAATCGCATGCACGATGCAGCATTGCACTTGCGCTTGCGGAAACGCCGTCTCGATGGCTTGCGGAAAGCCCTTCAGTCCATCCACGCAAACGATCAAAACGTCCTTAACACCCCGGTTTTTCAGCTCCGTGAGCACCCCCAACCAGAATTTCGCGCCCTCCGTCGCCGAGGTCCATAGACCCAGCACATCCTTCTTGCCCTGGCAATCAATGCCGATCGCCACAAAGACCGCCCGGTTTTCCACCCGCCCGTTGTGACGGATCTTGACCACTAACGCATCCAAATAAACGATCGCGTAGAGCGGCTCCAGCGGACGGCTCTGCCAAGTCTTTACTTCTTCCATCACTTCATTCGTGACTTCGGAAATTAGTCCGGGACTTACTTCCACGCCATACATTTCTTGTAAGTGCGCCTGAATGTCCCGCGTGCTCATGCCCCGCGCATACATCGAGATCATCTTCTCATCGAAGCCCAGCAACCGGGTTTGATGCTTGGCAATTAACTGCGGCTCGAACTCCCCATTGCGATCCCGCGGCACCTCGAGCACCAGGTTGCCCAGTTCGCCTTTCATCGTCTTCGGGCTCGTGCCGTTGCGCGAGTTCCCACTTCGGTGCCCGGCCACGTCGTGCTTTTCGTAGCCCAGTTCGTGCGTCAGCTCCCCGCGCAAGGCCCGCTCGTAGAACCGCTTCACCATCTGCCGCACCAGGTCCGTCGCACTCGCCTCGTCCAGCGGTCCCTGCCGCCCTTTCATCGCCTCGTCCATCAAATGGTCAAAGTTGTTTAGGTCCAGTTTCATCTCGTTCTCCTTCATTCTGCTTGAGAACTACGTTTACACAATCCTTTTTACACCCTCAAGTCGGCATTCCCGGCGTGAACATCACGAATACCACGGGCGGTATTCCGAATATTATCATCAATGGCTTTAGTAACCCAACCTTGGGCTACTCGCCGAGCTTACCGTGGTCTCGCGGTGA
>Ga0209591_10001773_pt1 | contig 26358 bp, 20 predicted proteins | sample MAT01_FD_187207 | JGI IMG/M metagenome (GOLD analysis project Ga0209591, IMG submission 187207) | Freshwater microbial communities from Lake Fryxell liftoff mats and glacier meltwater in Antarctica - MAT-01 (SPAdes) (version 2) | ecosystem: Environmental > Aquatic > Freshwater > Ice > Liftoff... | reverse complement strand
TCGCCGCCACACACAAGATTTGACGGTAGCCCGACTGGCTGCCGGATATATGGAAGACGAAACAGCCGCCGCGCGGGTGAGTGGGGTTCGATGAGCGGACACGACACTCACGGCACGCAACCGCGGGTGTCAGACACTCGCGGCACGCAACGGCCGGTGTCAGACACTCGCGGCACGCAACCCCGGGTGTCAGACACTCACGGCGCGCAACGGCGGGTGTCAGACACTCACGGCGCGCAACGGCGGGTGTCAGACACTCGCGGCGCGCAACCCCGGGTGTCAGACACTCACGGCACGCAACCCCGGGTGTCGGACACTCACGGCACGTAACCGCGGGTGTCAGACACTCACGGCACGCAACGGCCGGTGTCAGACACCTAAGGCGCGTAGCCCGGCCGCTAGGCACTCAAATGGCGACTAGGTTATTCCCGCACTCGCAATGCATCGGTTCGCGAAACTGGCTTGCGGATCGAGGACTTGGGATTGCAGGCTCACGACTCCCTCGTGACCAACACGAAGCGAATCGCCACGGCTCGTGTGCGCGACCCGGTTCGGCTATGCGATGTGCCCGTCCCCATCCACGCGTCCGCGAGGCGCGGTTGCCACTATTCTTCGCTTGCATCACCACGAGCCGACACCCATGAGTCTCTACGCAACACCTTCGCTCTATCGCGCCTTCTTCGATCCCAGCGACGAGATGCGGGCGTCAATCGACGCACTCGTCCGAATGCACCGCGCGTCACCGAAGCAAGCGAGGCCACGGCGCGTCATTGATCCGGCGTGCGGACCCGCAACATGGCTCGCGCATTTTGCGGCGCAGGGTGCAACGGCTGTCGGAATCGATATCGAGCCGAAGACGGTCGCGGCGGCAAATGTGCGGCTCGCGGCGGAGACGAAGAAGACGACGAAGAGCGAGAGCCGCGCCAACGTCGTCGTCGGCGACATGCGTTCACCGCCACCGTCGGTCGTAGGACCATTTGATCTCGCGATCAATCCCGACAACTCCGTCGGGCATCTTGGCGGACTTGCCGATGTCGCAGCGCATCTGCGCGCGATGCATGCTCTTCTGTGTGATGCCGGACCTGGGCACGGACGTTCGCACGGCGCGTACGTCGTCGGACTCGCCATTCGTGAGCCGAAGGACAGTATCGAAGCAGCGACGGTGTACGAGCGCGGTCCAGTGGAACTCGAAGGGGGCGGATTCGCCGCGCTTCGCTCCGAGACGCGCGGCCTTGTTGACGTGAAACATCCCGACGGCCTGCGATGCGAGCGTATTCGCCACCTCATCATGACGACCGGCGCCGATGGCCTGGCACCATTCATCGTCGAGCAGTACGACCTGCTCACGTTTCCACTCGCAACGCTGCAATCGCTGCTGTCGAACGCCGGACCGTGGAAAATCGTTGATTGCCGCGACGCGACGGACGAGAGCCTTCCTCGGAAGCGTGTTGAGCCCGGGTGTGGCGACGTACTCCTCGTGCTGCGGCCAGTCGACGCTGCACATGCAAGAGGCGGTGGCAAGCGCAAGCTCGCTTCGAGTCGGCGACGGGCGCGCTGACGCTCGCGCCGGCGACTCCGAAGAAACTGAGGCGGCAAACTCGGCGTTCCTTGCGCGGGTCTTCACGTAATTCCGGGATTACGCGTGCACCGACCTCAAATGCGTCGCAAACAGTTAGGTCGGCGACCGAATGCAACGTCGCGCACGGGGTGAACACTGAACTCTCGTCCAGACATGTGCCCTCGGTGTCCTGGTTCAGGACACTAGCAGTCCTTGGAGGTCCTCAATGGGAAGGTCATTCGATACTGCCTCGCTCCGCGTCGGCGCGTTGCTAGATTTTCTTGAGTTCGCTGGGAGCCGAGGCGGCTGGCTCGGAACCGGAATCGATGTTGTGCCCAGTCTGTTTCGCCCGCACGTCTCCGGAATCGAAGTCACTCAGGGCATTCAGTACTTCGGTGCCGAGCAACATCTCACGAACGCGAACGACCGCGGACCTGACAACTCGGTCCGTCTCGTCGCGAACAAGCCCGCGTGGGCGCGTGTGTACGTTCGGTGTGGCTTCGCTGGCGACCCGGTTCAACTCAGCGGCGAGATCATTGTTGCGCATCGGACGGGACCACTCCTTATCGACTGGGTCGATGTCGCGACGCTGACTCCGCAGATGCCAGGCCAAGCACTTGCGAAACGCGACCCGAGTTACACCAACGAGCGATCGGCGTTGGGTGCCTCGCTCAACTTCATCGTGCCAGCGGCACAGATGTTTGGCGTCGTTCGCATGACCGCGCGCGTGTGGCGAGCGAGCGACGCAGCACGATCGGTGATCGCCACGTATGAAGAAACCGTCGACGCCACGATGCTGCAAACCCTCAGCCTACGCGGCGTTTTCATCGCATATGACGGACCCGACCCGACCACAAATCCGCCGACGGCCAACGTCAGGTTGCCAGCGCCAACGGTCGCCGATCTTCAATCGACTGCATCATGGACGCTGACGACAAACCCGGTGGAATCGAGCGGCGTCTTCTCAAGTGCTGGCACGATGAACTGGTTCGCGCCGCTCACCGGTGTCGCAACGACGCCCGGGGGCTGTTCCACTGAGTGGACCGCGCTGAACTATTGGATCTCGTTGATGAAGTTAAACGATGGAAACCGCGACGACGTCATTTACTACGGTCTCTTGCCCGGAAGCACCCCCATGGCGAACGTCGGTGGCTGCGAATCGAGCGGCGTCAGCGCCGGACCGAATGGACAAACCGTCACGATGGCGCACGAGGTTGGACATGGCGCGGGTCTCGCCCACGGACCATGCAGTGTTCCCGGTGATCCCAACTACCCAGCGTACGAGCCATACGATGCTAACAACTCGCCGACTGCCTCGATCGGCGAATATGGCGTCGACATCACGAACGGAACTATTCATCCGCCGACAGACAAGGACTACATGTCCTACTGCTCACCGCCGTGGATCTCGCTCTACCACCACGCGCGGCTGGTTGGGAACGCGCGGTTCAACCCGCGAACGGTTGGAACCCGGCATTGGGCTCCACCAGCGCTCGTCGATCCGTATCTCTGGCCGTGGGAGCACATCCCCGATCCTGCACCGTGGGAGCGCACACCGGGCAACGTGCGGCTCCGCGCTGAAAAGCTCGTCGCGCTCGTTGGCATCGTGAACGAGGATCGCGTCGTGGAGGTCAAGAGTGTGATGCGCGTCGAGGCGCTTCAAGCGAGTTCGAACGTCGCGCGCACGTCGATGGTCGCGCACTTGATCGGCGCGAATGGCGATGTTGTCGCACGCGCTCCAGTGATGCGGTTGATTTCGCGTGGCTGCGGTAGCAAATGCGGGTGCGGATGCGGGGGGAGCGACGACGGTCGTCACGACGACAGCGGTCCGTACATTTTCCAAGCACTCCTTCCCGACCTCGAGCGAGGAAGCGCATTGCGCATCGTCGCGCACACATCAGAGAACGACCAACGACGAGAGGTCTGGAGTCGACGCGCGCCCTCGGAGGTGCCGACAATCGCTGGCTTCTCCGTCAAAGTCACTCGCGGCGCTGGAGTCGCGCGGTGGGAGATGACCGGCGACCGCGACTGTGAGTTGCAGTACTCGCTGCAATTTTCAAAGGACAAAGGGCGCTCGTGGAACGGACTCACCGTCGGAACCTCCGCGACCGAGCATCGCTTCTTGCTCACTGACCTCCCTTCCGGTTCAGTCGTCTTCAGGTTGTCTGTACATGACGGGTTCTCGAGCACGACAGCACTTTCACGACCGGTCGTGTTGCCGCCGCGGCCACCCGCTATCAGCATTCTTCATCCCCGAGAAGGGCCGCCTCTTTTCGCTGGACTTCCAATGCGGCTGTGGGGTGGCGTCATGACGTTCGATGGTTCACCAGTCGATCGGGCGGCGTGCACGTGGCGCGTGGATGACGAGGATGTCGCCGTAGGAACGGACGCGTTCATTGTCGCGCCATCCGAGGGCGAGCACCGCTGCACGCTCTCTGTCATGAGCACGACTGGTCGTACAAGCGTTTCGGTCGTTTTCCGCACGATCGGGACAACGCCGTTGGAATACGACGGGCACGCGCCGGGCGGATGCCCGGATGGACTTTCGGACGCTCAAACGAGCTCCGCGAAGCGCAACCGAAGAATCACGAAGAAAACCACGACGAAACCGCAAAAGCGGAGGCGTTAGTCCAGCCGGTACAGCCTTGATCGCGCGGCGCGTCGCGCTCTGCATCGATGCTCGGATTCGACCCTCGATGGATCAGAGCGGAGACTCCACCGCGACTAAAGTGTCACGGTCGCGGTGGAGAGGTCGGTGGAGCCGACACTGAGGGTACTCCTCCGAGAGCCTCATAGACTCACGATGACGAGAACATGACGGTGGGAGACATCCGAACGTCATCCATTGATCCGTATCCACGTCACTCTGACTCCAATTGCATCTTCGTCCTGCGCCGAAACGCGGGACCGCTTCAACCAATGGAGTCTGATCATGAGTACGCAAAGAGCCGTTCAGTTCGCAGCGATCGTCGCATTCATCTACGGCGCCGCATCGAACACCGCGCGAGCAGACATCGAGCTGCCCGACTGGACCACTGTCACATTCAGCGGGGCAAGTTCGCTGAGCGAACATCTGTACTATCCACTCGATCCAGGTACTTTCTCGGTGTATGAGGGCGAGATCGAGAATGGCGTCGTCGAGCGGATCGAGACCTTCGTGACGTTCGAGACCAAGACAATTCTCGGTGTCGAGACCCGCGTTATCCGCGACAAGACCTTCAAGGGCGGTCTTCTCGTCGAAGTCGCTTTGGATTGGTACGCACAATCGACGGAGGGAACAGTCTGGTACTTCGGCGAGTATGTCGAGAACTTCCACTACAACCAGCGCGGCGAGCTCGTCAGCACCGACAACCTCGGTTCGTGGACTGCCGATGGAGTCGTCTTTCTGCCCGGCGCGATCATGCTCGCCGACCCCGAGAAAGGTGATGAGTACTACCAAGAGTTCGCACCTGGCGTCGCGTTCGACTTCGCCATCGTCACCGGTCTTAGCGGAGTGGTAAGAACTCCAGCTGGCTCGTTCGACAAGGTGCTGGGTACATCCGAAGGAAATCTCTTCGACGGCCCAAACATCGCAGAGAACAAGTATTACGCGCCGGATGTCGGCCTAATCCTCATCGAAGTGCTCGATGACAACGGCCGCCCCGAGTTTGCAATCCCACTCATCTCGCAGACCGTCGTGAGTTGCCTCGGCGACATCGATCACGACCGTAGCGTGAGCGCGAGCGACTTGGGTGCGCTGCTCGGCGCGTGGGGCGAGGACGACTTCTTCGCCGATCTCGACGGGAGCGGTGAGGTCGACGCCAAGGATCTCGCGATCGTGCTCGCGAATTGGGGACAGTGCAGTCCCTAATCGCGAAAGTGATCGCGAAATCGATCCCTCGCCCATCACATTCCCCTCGTGAATCCTTCGCTTGCTGCTAGTGTCCTGAGTCAGAGGTTCGCTCATTTTGTGGCGCGACATGTTTGCGGCTGGCAAGGAGCCGCTCCTCGCCGTATTTGACAACTCGGCGAGGAGCGGTGACACCGTCAGCCGCGAACGGGGCCCTGCACAAAGGACGCGAACTTCTGAATCAGGACACTAGGTACGACGCTGTTCGTGCTTTTCTTGGCGGACGTAGCGAGCGCGCAGACCATCGTCGTGAACACGTCGAGCGACGTGACCGACTTCGGCGGCGGCGCGCAGTCAGTCGCTGACCTGCCCGGCCCCGACGGCAAGATCTCGCTCGCTGAAGCTGGCTTGGCTTCGGACAACACCCGGCCACTCAAACCATCGCGTCCAACACTCCGCACAGTGACTAACGTATGCAGCGGCTCTATCTCCGCCGCGCGCTTTTGAATCCGAGCTTGGGCTTCGGCCTGTTCCAGCCCGCCAACCTCAGATGCAACGACACAAACTGCATTCACTGGCGCAATGAACCCCGACGGCGGCGCCGAAGTCGTGATCTGGAGTTCGTTCTATGTCGTGAGCGCTCAAGGCAGCGTGGTGCGCGGCTTGGATAACACGAGCATCTCTGTGAGCGGTGGGTCGGCCAACATGGTCCAAGACATGCTCGATTTGATCAGCGGCGGAGTCGGCGGGAGAGATGTCGATTCGGACTCAGTGCTCGACCTTTGCGACAACCGCCCGAATACTCTCAACCCTGAGCAATCCGACTTCGACGCGACGGCGTCAACGACTGTCTCGATGGTTGCCACGAATACGAGAGTTCGCGCGATCCGAGCGGGCTTCGAAGCTGCGGCGGGGCCGCGCCTCTACGCGGCGGGAAGCTTCGGCGCAGCTGGGAGCGTCAACGCAAGCAACGTCGCAGCGTGGAACGGAACGATCTGGAAGGCGCTCGGCACCGAGACGAACAACGCCATCAACACACTCTCGTTCTGGAGGTCAGGTCGCAATGGCTTGCCCGCGCTGTACGCCGGCGGCGCGTTCACGAGTGCAGGCGGCACGAGCGCCGCTCGGGTGGCACAGTGGGAGATGGAGTGCCCGCCAGCCCTGCTCGGAGCAGCTGCGGACTCATCGCCAGCAGACACAATCGACGTGTGGTTAGTCCGCGAGTTGGTAGACGTCGATCCCCTGCCAGCGATCGATATCGCACCGTTCGATTTGCAACCGGACCTCGACCTCAACTACGACGGCCGGATCGACGCCGCCGGCCTTGGCATCTTGATCTCGAACTGGGGGAAGGCCGGCGCGGGCGACTTTGATCAATCCGGCAGCGGCGACAAACGAGACCTCGCGCTATTACTGACAGCGTGGCAGGCGAAGTAGATGCTCGCCTATCCCGTCACCGCGCCAGAGACCGGTCCAACTCCGCTTACGCCCACCGACTTCGGCAGCTTCGACAGGTGCTCCGCTAGTCGCATCGCGAACGTCATGGCAGTGAAGGTGGTGTTCGCGTTGCCTGTGGTTCGAAACGTGCACGCACCCGCGACGTAAAGATTGTCCGTCCCGAAGACGCGCAAGTCGCGGTCGACCACGCCATCGGCCTCGGACTCACCCATCACGCAGCCACCAACTTGGTGATAGGTGTCGATGAGCTGGTCGAGGAAGCGCGGATCCGCTGCGGCGAGTGCGGGTTCGATCTCAAGATCAGCCAGTCCCGCATCGCGAAGCGTGCGATCAACTCTGCGCGTGAAGTCGAGAATGTCCGAGAGCTCGCGCCCCGACAAGCGCCAATCCAGCACCACCTTCGGCAACCCCACTTTGTCGGGCATAGCCGAGTCAATCGTGATTCGGCTTTCGTGCATCGGTTCAACCTCAGCTTGCACGATGAGGACGATGCGCGACCCGCTCGGAATGAGAATTCGATGTTCGACGATGAACTTCCACATCAAGGGAATGACGTGTCGCCTGCATGCGAGGATGTTTCGCACGAGGTCCTTCAACGATCCGATCTTGCGGCTGTAGAGCGCCGCCTTCGCAAACTGCGTCAGGAAAACCAGGTTCTCCTTGATGGAGCTCTCGAAGTTGATCGCGCCCAGAATGTTGAGCCGCGGCTCCTTCTGAAGTACCTCGTCCCGCAGCCTTAGCCTCGGTGCAAACTTGTGACCGAGATGCGCGATAGTCGAGAAGACATTCTGGAACGCCTTCATGTCGCGCGGTCGGACTGACGCGACGCGCCCACCGAGGTGATCTTGGAAGAGTCGCCCGATGTTGTCGTTACCGCTCCACGGGCACTTCCAATCGGCATCGTTTGCGGAGTGGAGAAGTAGTCGCGTGTTCTCAATTGTTCCGGCGACGAGCACCACCTCTCGCCCGCGCACGACGTGCGAACCACCACTGTCGTCGACGACTTTCACAGCAGTGACGCGCCCGCCGTCGCCTTCCAAACCCACCACGGTCGCGCCCAAGACGACGATGAGCCGCGGGTCCTTCTCCACTTCGGCCGCGAAAAGCGTCGCCATGTTGGGAATGTTGAGCCAACGAGACAACAGCACTTCGACCTCATCACCGAGATCTGGTGGCGTTCGCGCAATGGCTTTCCACACGTCATCGTCCCGCTGCACGCTACGCTCAAATCCGAGGGCTTCGTACGTCGGCGGATAGAACGGCGCGAGTTCTTCGAACCGTACTGGCCAGCGCGATCCGTGCATCCAATTGCGGCCATCGAGGTCGACCGGCATGAACTCGACGAGACAGCCTCCCCACAGATTTGATGTGCCGCCAAGCCCTCGGCTGCGCCCGATCTGAATTCCCTCGTTCTTGCGCCCAACGACGGAGTACGTGTTGGAAGCGAAGTAGCCGAGCTCGCGGCCACCAGACTCGAGGAGGATGACCTGACGTCCGCGCCGGACTAACTGAGCCGCTAGAAACAGCCCGACGGCCCCGGAGCCGACCACGACAACGCTCTCTGGGTCGAGCGGCATGGAACGGAGCGCTGATGGATGCTTGATGAGCATGCTGTTTCACCGCGAGTGCGATGCACGCGGCCCATGCGTCTAGCGCAACTTCGCGACCCACTCCGCTACTCGACCGACGCCGCGTTCGATGTTCTCGTCGGCGCAGGCGAACGAAAATCGCACGTGGGTACGGGCGCAAGCGCCGAAGTCTTCGCCGGGAACGACGGCGACGAGGGCCTCATCGAGCAGCGCCTCAGCGAACTGCTGCGCCGTTTCAATCGTCCGTCCGGCGGGCGTCGTTCGACCTAAGCACTCGCTGATGTCGGGGAAGGAATAAAACGCGCCATTCGGCCGAACGCACCGAAAGCGTGGAATAGCGGTGAGGCGCTCGTGAATGAGCTTCGCGCGACGCGCGAAGACCTTGCGCATCGCTTCGACATCGCCCGCGCCGTTCGTCAGCGCTTCAACGATCGCAGGCATGATGAAGGTCGCGATGCCGTTCGTCATCTGACCTTGCAGCTTGATGAGTTCCTTCGCGAAGCGGCCGTTCTCGCCCGGGGCGCACACGTACCCGACCCGCCAACCCGTCATCGCGAATGCCTTGCTCAGGCCGTTGATCGTGATGGTGCGCTCGGCAAGTTCGGGGAACGACGCGAGCGAGCGCTGTTGAAGCCCCGGTTCGATCTCGGGATAGAGCAGCTTCTCGTAGATCTCGTCGGCGATGATCGTGACGTGCGAGTGTCGCGCGAGGACACGAGCAAACGCCTCTATCTCCGTAGACGAGTACGCGACGCCGCAGGGATTCGACGGCGTGTTGATGATGACGCCAACCGTGCGCGGCGTGATGGCGCGATCGAGCGCCTCGGGCGTGATCTTGAAGCCAGAATCGACGGTGCTCGGGACTTCGACGCACACACCACCCGCGACTTCAATCAGCGGTCGGTAGCTCACCCAGGCTGGCGTCGGCAAGACGACTTCTTGTCCCTTCGCGTCGTCAAGCAGGCACTGAAGCGTCATGTACAGCGCGTGCTTCGCGCCCGCCGTCACGCTGATGTGCTCGGCCTTACACGCAATGTGATTCTCGCGCCGCAGCTTCTCGGCGATCGCCTCGCGACTCGCCTTATCGCCCGGCGTCGGGGCGTAGTGCGTTAGCCCCTTCTCAAGCCCCACGATCGCAGCGCGGCGAATTGGCTCTGGCGTGACGAAATCCGGCTCGCCCATACCGAAGCTGATGACGTCTTTGCCCGCCGCTTTCAGCGCGCCCGCTTTCGCGCCAACGGCGATAGTGGCGGACTCAGAGAGCTTCAGAACGCGATCAGCGATGAGCATGCGCGAAGTCTAGCAATATTGCTTTCCCTCATTTCTGCTACTCTCCGCGCCCCATGCACTACGACGCTCATCAGCCGGTGATCGACGAGTTGGAGGCGCGGATCGTTACCCTCCGCGACTCTCTTTGACTACGATCGAAAAATTACCGATCGCGCTGCGCTCAACGAGCGCATGAACGCGGCGGAGTTCTGGACCAACCCCAAAGAAGCGCAGAAGACGATCGACCAGATCAAGGTTCTGCGCGCGCAAGTCGATCCGCTGGAGAGGGCGGTCGCGCAGTTCGACGACGCGCGGGTCGCGTATCAGTTGTCGAAAGAAGCTGGCGACAAAGACCTACTCGCGGAAGCCGACGAACAGCTCTTCGCTCTCTCTCAGGCCATGGACCGGATAGAGGCGCAGAGCCTTCTCTCGGGCAAACATGATCACCGGAGTTGCTTCGTCGCGATTCAAGCCGGCGCAGGCGGGCTTGAAGCCGAAGACTGGGGACGCATGCTCGACCGCATGTACCTCTACTACTGGGAACGCATGGGCTTCAAGGTCGAAGAGTTGCACCGCATCTCAGGGACCGATGGCGGCGTCAGTGAAGTCGCTTACCGCATCAGCGGACCGTTCGCATACGGCTACATGAGCTGCGAGCGCGGCGCGCATCGGCTGGCCCGCGTGTCACCGTTCAATGCGGAAGGCAAGCGGCAAACCAGCTTCGCGACCGTCGACGTGACGCCCGAGTTTGACAACAACGACCTTGTTATCCCAGACAAGGATCTTGAGATCGTCCCGTTCGTCCGGGCCAGCGGTCCGGGCGGACAGAACGTCAATAAGGTCGCGTCGGCCGTGCGTGTCACGCATCTTCCGACCGGCCTCCAAGTCGTCGCCAGCACCTATCGCGATCAACCGCAGAACCGTCAACAGGCCCTCGCTGTGCTGCGGGCGAAGCTCGAAGTCATCGAAGAGGAGAGGCGATTGGCCGAGATCGCGACTGCGACTGGCGGCAAGGTCACGCGCGACTGGGGCAACCAGATCCGCAGCTACGTCTTCTACGACAACCGCGTCAAAGATCACCGCACGAACTACGAGGTCGGCAATCCGCTGCACGTGCTCGGCGGCGAGCTTGAGGGTTTCATCGACGCCGAACTCAAGCGGCGTCGCGCCGAGCGCGAGAAGATCGAGACTGACGCCGCCGGGAGAACCTAACGCTTGGCTGCTCGCCTCGAGCTCCGCGCGCTCACGCGTCGCTACGGCGGCGGACGCGGTGTCGAATCGATCGATCTCGACGTCGCTTGTGGCGAGTTGTTAGCGGTCACTGGTCCGAGCGGAAGCGGGAAGTCAACGCTGGTTCGTTTGGTCGCAGGACTCGAATCACCTGACTCTGGCGCGGTGCTGCTCGACGCCCGCGACGTTACGAGGCTTGCGCCGCACGATCGCGACATCGGGATGACGTTCGACGACGGCGCGTTGTATGAGCATCTCGACGTTCGTCACAACGTCGAGGCGGGACTCGATCGGCGCGGCATCCGTGGTGCTGTCGCGCGCGGGGCGGCGCTTGAGGCGCTGACACTCGCCGGCGCGGCGCATCTGATGGACCGTCGCCCGGAGTCGCTGTCTGCGGGCGAGCGCCGCCGCGTCGCCCTCGCGCGGGCACTGGCACGACAGCCAGCGCTCTTACTACTCGATGAGCCACTCACGCATATTGACCGTGCAGCGCGGCTTGACTTGCGCGAAGACTTGCGAGCGGCGCAACAAGCGATCGGCGCGACCACGCTTCTTGTCACCCACGATCACGAGGACGCCATTGCGATCGCGGATCGCATCGCGTTCCTCTCCGGGGGACGTGTGCGTCAGGTCGGCGCTGCGGCGGAACTGCTCGTTCGGCCAATGCACGTCGATGTAGCGCGAGGATTTGGACCGCAGCCCATGAATCTCGTGACCGCGCCCGACGGTGAGACCATCGGGTTTCGACCTGAGGACGTCCAGGTGCAGCCAAAGGCGACCGGCCAGCCCGAAGACTGGTCGGCCACAGCAACGATCGCACACCGTGGCGGCGGCGGCCTGACGCTCCGCCTTGGGGACGGGTCACGCGTTCGGACGATCGCATCGCCCGATCCTACGAGCGCTTCCGACGTCGGGCAGCACCTCCCGATCGCGGTGGCGTCCCAGCATCTCCATCGCTTCGCCCGCAGTGGCGACCGCGTTGACTGACGCTTCGGCCTAATTCGCGCAGAACGCCGATACTGACCCCGTGAACATCGAACCCTCTGGGGCCGCCGACGGCCCCGTCGACTTACCGGCATCGGTCACCGCTGAACTCGCTGGCGCGACTCGTCGGGAATGGCTCGTCACCAACGGCATTGGCGGCTACGCCTTCGGCACCGTTTCGGGTGCGCTCACTCGCCGCTACCACGGTTTGCTGGTCGCGGCGACGCGGCCGCCAGCTACGCGAACGCTCTTCCTCGCGAAGTTGGAAGAACGACTCATCGTGCGTGGCGAGCGCGTTGACCTGTCGACGAACTTCTGGAGCGACGGCACCTGCGCGCCGCGCGGATTCGCTCGACTCACACGCTTTCGACTCGAGCGCGGGCTCCCCGTCTGGCGCTGGGAACTCGACGAAGTCACGCTCGAGAAGCGCATCGCCATGCCGCTCGGTGAGAACGCGGTCGTCGTTGAGTATCGGCTGATGCCACACAGCGCCCCGTGCGAGCTGCGTCTTGAGGCGCTCGCCACGCGACGCTCGCATCACGAACTCACGCCAAGCGATGGGATCGCCGCGAGCGCCGCCCGCGAAGGCGGCGTCGTGCGCGTCCGACTCGGAGCATCGGACGACCTCTGGCTCACGTGTCCAGGGAGCGACGCTACGCCGACCGACGCGAAGCGCGGCGACGCGTGGTGGCGGAACATCCAACTTCCTGTCGAGCACGACCGTGGATACGACAGTTGCGAAACACTCCTGCACGCAGCGACGTTTGCGGTGAAGCTCGCGCCGGGTGACCGCGCTACCTTCGGCGCCAGCGCTGGTTTTCCACTCGCTCGCGACCCCCAGCTTCTCTTGGTTGCGGAGCAGGCGCGCCGACAAGCGCTCCTTGAGTCGAGCGGCGCAGCACGCTCTTCGCCGCTTCGGAAGCAGGCAACGTTTGCGGCTGATCAGTTTGTCGTCCGGCGACCGCTCGCGAACGGTCGCGATGGTTGGTCGATCATCGCTGGATATCCGTGGTTTGCCGATTGGTCACGCGACACGATGCTCTCCATTGACGGCCTGCTGCTGAAGACGCGGCGCATCGCAGCAGCACGCGGCGTGCTGGAAACGTACGCGCGGCATCTCTCGAACGGTTCGCTGCCAAATCGCTTCGCCGATCGCGATGCGACCTCCGACGTCGGTCCGGAGGAGTTCAATTCCGTCGACGCGCCGCTCCTCTTCATTCGCGCGATCGGGCTCGTCGACGAAGCCCAGCGCGAGAGCGCCGTCGACCGTGACGCGTGGCTCAAGTCCATGTGGCCGGCGGTGCGATCGATCGCTGAAAGTTTTCTCCGCGGCATGCGACATGGAATCCGTGTCGATCCCTCGGACGCACTCGTGACAGCTGGTGAGCCCGGCGTACAACTTACGTGGATGGATGCGAAGGTCGATGGACGCGTCATCACGCCGCGGATTGGAAAACCTGTTGAAGTGAACGCGCTTTGGTACGACGCGCTACGACGCGTTGAGTCGTTCGCGCGCCGCCTCGGCGACGACGCACAACCGTGGTCGCGCCTCGCCGAGCGCGTCCTCGTGTCATTCGAGCGCTACTGGAATCCACTCGAAGATTGCCTCTACGACGTACTCGATGGCCCTGACGGTCACGACGGCAGCGTGCGCCCAAATCAGATTCTCGCGGCCGGTCTTGAGCATGTCGCGCTGCCAGAGGAACAGGTCCGCGCTGTGGTCACAAAGGTCGCGCGCGATCTCTTTATTCCGCTCGGGCTGCGCACACTCTCCCCTTCCGATCGGCGCTACCGCGGTCGCTGCGAAGGCGGTGTGCGTGAGCGCGACGAGGCGTATCACCAAGGCACTGCGTGGCCGTGGATGCTCGGATTCTTCGCCCGAGCGTGGCGTCGCAATGCAGGCGATGCCGCGACGCTTACGAGTATCGTCGATGCGCTCGCCGCGCATCTCGCAGACGGCGGACTCGGATCAGTGAGCGAAATCGTTGACGGTGACGCTCCGCACGAACTGCGCGGTTGCCCGGCGCAAGCGTGGAGTGTCGCGGCGCTGCTCGAACTGCTGTGTGCGGACGACTCGGGTGCAGCGCGGGGCTCGCTCGACCAGCATCGAACGGACGTGCACCGATGAGCGAACAGCCTGAGAAGCCGTCACGCGGCGCCGAAGAACTTCGCATGACGGCCGATCGCGTCGGCGCGGCGACGTGGCGCGCGTGGGGACCATACGTCAGCGAGCGGCAGTGGGGAACCGTGCGCGAGGACTACAGCCCCGACGGTTCGGCATGGAGCTACTTACCGCACGACAACGCGCGAAGCACCGCGTACCGCTGGAGCGAAGACGGACTTGCTGGGTGGTGCGACGCCAATCAACGCATCGTGCTGTCGCTCGCGCTGTGGAATGGACGCGATCCAATTGTGAAGGAGCGTCTGTTCGGACTCGACAACACTGAAGGTAACCACGGCGAAGACGTGAAGGAGCTGTACTACTTTCTGGACGCGGTGCCGAGCCACGCGTACCAGCGCATGCTCTACAAGTACCCGCAGGCGGCATTTCCGTATGACCGCATCGTTGCGGAAAACCGTGGCCGATCGCGTTCGGAACGCGAGTTCGAGCTTCTTGACTCGGGCGTCTTCGACGACGATCGCTACTTCGACGTGTTCGTCGAGTTTGCGAAGCCCGACGCTGACTCCGTCGTCATGCGCATCGCAGCACACAATCGCGGCCCCGACGACGCGAAGATCGAGATCATCCCGCAGCTCTTCTTCCGCAATGAATGGAGTTGGCGTCCAGGTGCCGCGCGACCGACTCTCGCGAAGTTAGCCGATGGACGCATTGCGATTCGCCATCCGGCTCTTCCCGAGATGACGCTCACCGCGTTTGCGCCGCACGTTGCTCTCTTCTGCGAGAACGAGACAAACGTCGTGCGACTTCGCGGCGAAGCAGCGAATGGTCGCGTTTTCAAGGACGGTATCAACGACACGATCGTTGCCGGGCTTATCGGTGCGACGCGCAGCGATCACGGCTCGAAGGTTGGTTTGCGACACACGCTCTCGGTCCCCGCCCGCGGCGTGCGCGAAGTGATCGTGCACCTTGGTCCTCACACGGGGCGCAGCGCACCGATCGACGAAGCGTCGTGTCGCGCCGTGCTCGCAGAGCGGCATCGTGAAGCGGATGAGTACTGGATCTCCGAGCAGCGTGATATGCCCGACGCCGACCGGCGGCTCGTGCAGCGTCAAGCGTTCGCGGGATTGCTCTGGTCGAAGCAGTACTATCACTTCGACGTGCGACGATGGTTAGACGGCGACCCCGAACATCCGTCGCCGCCAGCACAACGAAAATCCGGACGCAATCGACATTGGCGCCATCTCTCTGTCTCGACCATTCTCGCGATGCCGGACACGTGGGAATACCCGTGGTTTGCCGCGTGGGATCACGCGTTTCACGCAGTCGCATTCGCGCGGATCGACTCGGAGTTCGCGAAGCGACAGCTCTCGGAGTTTCTCACCGACGCGTTCGTTCACCCGAACGGCGCGCTGCCCGCGTACGAATGGGCGTTTGACGACGCGAATCCGCCGCTGCAAGCATGGGCCGCATGGCGGGTCTACCAGATTGACCGCAAGAAGCGCGGCATCGGCGACCTCGACTTCCTCGTGCATGTCCTCAATCGATTGTCGATGAACTTCACGTGGTGGGTCAACAAGAAAGACGCCGACGGACGCAACGTGTTCGAAGGCGGCTTCCTCGGCCTTGACAACATCGGCGTCTTCGATCGCAGTCAACCGCTGCCCGGGGGCGGGTCACTGCAACAAGCTGACGGCACGGCGTGGATGGGCATGTACGCCCTGTCTCTCATGCGTATCGCAATCGAACTCGCGCTGCACTGGCCGGTGTATCAAGACCTCGCGATCAAGTTCTTCGAGCACTTCCTTCAGATCGCTGGCGCGATGACTGCGATGGGCGGCGCGAACGATGGACTTTGGGACGAGACCGACGGGTTTTACTACGACCTCGTGCGCATGCCCGACGGTCGTCAGATACCGCTGCGGATCTTGAGCGCGGTGGGCCTCGTGCCGCTCTTCTGCGTTGAGATCATCGAGCCTGAGACGTTAGACAAGCTGCCGCTCTTCCGACAACGGATCGAGCGAACGTTAGGTGAGCGTCCTGATCTTGCGGACCTCGTCTCGCGCTGGCACGAGCCTGGACGCGGCGCTCGACGCATGCTGTCGCTTCTGCGCGGACATCGCATGAAGGCGCTTCTCCGAAAAGCGTTCGACCCGCAGCACTTCCTATCCGACTACGGCGTGCGCGGCATCTCGAAGGCGCTGCGTGATCGGCCGTACGAGCTCGAACTCGGTGGCGAGACATTCCGAGTCGCCTACGAACCGGGCGAAGGCGAGACGGCGCTCTTCGGCGGTAACTCAAATTGGCGCGGCCCGATCTGGATGCCCATCAACTTCTTGCTGGTGGAGAGCCTTCAGCGCTTCCACCACTATTATGGCGACGACTTCTTGATTGAGTGTCCGGTCGGTTCAGGTCGAAAGATTACCCTGAGCCAAGCCGCAGACGAGTTGAGCTCGCGTCTGGTCGGCCTCTTCCTTCGCGGCGGCGATGGACGAAGACCGGTCTTGGGCCAGAATCCGAAGCTCCAGCGCGATCTCTACTTCCGCGATTGCGTGCCATTCTTCGAGTACTTCCACGGCGATACCGGCGAAGGGCTCGGAGCGCGGGCGCAGACCGGCTGGACCGCGCTCGTGGCGAAACTTCTCTTCCCGCACGGACCGGCGGACTAGTACGACAACGCTAAACTCACCGCCCCGCTGGTGAGGTGGCAGAGTGGTCGAATGCGCCGGTCTTGAAAACCGGTAAACCCCTCGTGGGTTTCGCGGGTTCGAATCCCGCCCTCACCGTTTCGCGAAGCACTTCTATGCCTGCTACCCACGCCGCCCCTGCCGACATCGTCGCCCATTTAAGCACTCGATACGCCACGAAGAAGTTCGACCCGACCCGGTCCATTCCCTCGGAGCACTGGGCTGCTCTTGAGCAGTCGCTTGTGCTGAGCCCTTCGTCGTTTGGGCTTCAGCCGTGGAAGTTCGTGGTCGTGAAGGACAAGTCCACCCGCGAGCGCCTCAAGGCGGCATCGTGGAATCAATCCCAGATCACGGACGCGTCGCACTTGGTGGTGCTCTGCCGGCGTTCGCCTGTAACAGCCACCGATATCGGTCGTCTCATGGAGCGAACGACTACAGTTCGGGGCACGCCAAGCGAATCACTCGCTGGCTACCGCGACCTGATTGAAGGCTTCATCAGCCAGCCCGGATTCGATAGCGACAATTGGTCCGCGCGACAGGTCTATCTCGCGCTGGGCTTCTTCCTCGCCGCAGCCGCCCACCTCGGGATCGATGCCTGTCCCATGGAGGGTTTCGACCCGGCGGCGTACGACGAGATCCTCGGTTTGCCCGCGAGCGGCTACCGCGCAACTGTTGTCGTGACAGTGGGCTACCGTGCGGCCGACGACGGCTACGCCCACGCGAAGAAGGTTCGATTTCCGCGCGAGGACGTTGTGGAGTACCGCTGAGAATGCGGCGCGGCCCGCTGGCGAAGACCGAGCTGCCCAACACACGATATAGCTAGTCAACGGCACATGGGTTGGGAATGAGATCCGCGTCGGCCGGGTCGGGAGCCACCCCTGCTTTGGCTGAGAGGCTACTGCGGGATCGAGATTCGGAAACGCGACGGTGCATCCCATCGCGGCCTTCCGTCGAAGTTCGCTCAGACTTGTGCTTCGTCTCACGCGTGACGGGACTTTCGCGGCCCAAGAATTGGCTCGCTGCGATCTATCCCCTCACCACGCTCCCATCGTCGTTCACCCATATCGTCTTTCATCTGTTCTCGCGTTCTTTCTCTCCTTAACTCAGGAACTCACATGCTTCGCTCGCTGACCGCTCTCGCTACCGCTTCGCTCGTTGCTGCCGTCGCTGTCGCCCAGTCGACCACGCCCGCCGCTCCCACCCGCCCGGCCACCCCACCGGCCACCGGAACCGCCCCAGCGACCGTCAAGGTGCGTGACGTTGGCGACCAAATCAAGAAGGTCGCTACCGACGCGGTGGCTGGCAAGATGGACATCGTCGACACGGCCGTTGCCGCTGGCGACTTCAAGACGCTCGCGACCCTGCTCGCTTCGGCGGGTCTCGTCGAAGCGCTCAAGGGACCAGGACCGTTCACGGTCTTCGCCCCTAGCGACGCGGCGTTCGCGAAGCTCCCGAGGGAGCTGACCGACAGCCTCATGTCGCCCCAAGGCAAGGATCGCCTCACCGGGATCTTGACCTTCCACGTCGTGCCGGGCAAGGTCATGGCGGCCGACATCGCGAAGACGCCATTCGCCACCACACTCCAGGGTCAGCGCCTCGACCTCAAGAGCGGCAGCGGCATCGTCATGGTTGACGCTGCCACCGTGACCAAGGCCGACATCGTTTGCTCAAACGGTGTGATCCACGTCATCGACTCAGTCCTGGTGCCGATGGAAGGCAACGTCCTCGAGGTCGCTCGTGGTAACGGCACGTTCGCCACGCTCCTCGCCGCGATCGAAGCTGCGGGAATGAACGAGATGTTCACGGCCAAAGGCCCGTTCACCATCCTCGCCCCGACCGACGAAGCTTTCCGCAACCTTCCGAAGGGTGCGCTCGCTGATCTGCTCAAGCCGGAGAATAAGGGGCAGCTCGCAGCGGTGCTCAGCGCGCACGTGATCGCTGGCAAGGCCGTCTACAGCAACGACGTCGTCAAGCTCAAGGAAGTTCAAGCCGTCGGCGGATCGCCGAGCAAGGTCGAAGTCGTCGATGGCAAGGTCATGATCGGCGGCGCGACCGTCGTCAAGGCCGACGTTGAGGCTTCGAACGGCGTCATCCACGCGATCAACAAGGTGATCCTGCCCGCGAGCAAGGAAGCCAAGACCGCTGGTGCAGGCGACGACGCGAAGTCGACGCCAGCAGCCCGCTAAGCCGTTGGCTCGCCCATTGAGCACCTGACGGCCGCGCTCTCATCGATCCAATCCCGCTAGAATCCACCGCGTCGACCCGAGTTGTTCGGGTCGGCGCTTTTTTTCGTCGTCACCTTGATGGGAATCGTTGGAGCGAGCGGGCTGCTATGCGAGCCGTTGTTCGGAGCGTCTAGCACAGTCAGATTGGACTCGAGGCTGGGTAGCGAATCACCCATTCTTCAGCGCGTCGCAGCGGGCGAAGCCGACGCGATCAACGAGTGCGTCAAGCGCTTCGGGGGTCTTGTATGGTCGCTCGCGCGCCGCCTCTGCCCGAACGCAACCGATGCCGAGGACATCGTCCAAGAGATCTTCGTTGACGTTTGGAAGAGTGCTGGGCGCTACGACCCGGCCATTGCCAGCGAAACCACGTTCGTGGCGATGATCGCCCGCCGCCGCCTGATCGACGGAACTCGGCGACGCAGCCGTCGTCCGAAGGAAGCGGCGGTGAACGAGTCGATCTCGGCGCCGTTACCGTTCAACGACGCGACCGAAGTAAGTGAGGAAGCGGCGATCGCAGCCCGCGCGTTCGAACAGCTGCGCCCGGAACAGAAGCGCGTGCTGTCTCTGGCGATTCGGTACGGCCAATCACACGAGCAGATCGCGACCTCGACCGGACTACCGCTCGGTACGGTCAAAACCCATGCGCGGCGCGGCCTGATCAAACTCCGCGAGATTCTCGCGGAGGAGGGCTACGACTTCGGCGCGAGCTCTAACGGCCAACCGGGACGCCTCGAAGCGCCGCTCCCGGGCTCGCCCGTCGAGCCCCAGGATCAAACCCCAAGCGAGGAGCGACTGTGAGCCGCCGAGCGCTGCAACGGGAGCTGGCGATCCTTGAATGCGACCGAGCGATCTCGGGCCTGACACCCGAGGAGTCCGATCGCACTCGCGAGCTGCGCGCGATACTCGCTGTCGCCGACCCCGGCTCGCTCCTCTGCGCGGCAGCCATCGACCTCGCCCTCGTCCCCCCCGCCGAGTGCATGCCGAGGAACGTCGAAACGGCGTGCATCGAGCGCGTTCTCGCTGCTGTCCGCGCGAGCCAATGCGCGATCGAGGCCCGGCGTGAAGATCGCTGCGGACCCTTTGGCTGACCAGATCGCCCCGTTTTCCACCGGACCGGCCGAGCAACGCGATTCACCCAGCGCTCAGTGGGAGTCAACTCGCTCCCCTCCTCCCGGTACAACTCGCTCCCCCGGGCAGCGGCGCGCTCAAGCTGCGGCATTCGGGCTATGTTCCCCAACCCTTCTCAACTCGTCCGAAGCTCGTGGAAACCACCTATGTCAATGTCGATGTTCCGTACGACGTCCTCTCGCGCTCGAAGTAGCTTGGGTGACGCCATCGGCACCGCTGCGGCTGTCGTCGTCACGACCGCATCGCTCTCGGCTGCGGTCGCCGCCGCGCAAGTTGGCGGTGTAGCCGCGACACCAGCAAACGCGAACATCGGGTCCGGGGGATCACTCTTTCGTTACCCCGACATCTCGAAAGACTCGGTCGTCTTTGTCTACGCGAATGACCTCTGGATTGCACCAAAATCTGGCGGCGTCGCGCGGCCACTTGCGAGCCCGCCGGGCAGCGAGGCCTTCCCGCACTTCTCGCCCGACAGCAAGAGCGTCGCGTTCGTGGGCAACTACGGCGGCGGTCGCGATCTCTACACGATTTCAGTCGACGGCGGCATCGCCGAACGAGCAACGCACCACCCCGCCACCGAGATCCTGACCGATTGGACGAGCGATGGACGCCTCGTCTTCTCGACCGGCGAAATGGGTGGGCTCACCCGCGCTGCCGCGCTCTGGTCGATCCCGGCGTCAGGCGGACTGCCCGAGAAGTTGCCGGTGCCCTACGGCGCGAACGGCACGATTTCGAAGGACGGCACCTGGCTCGCCTACACGCCGCACTCGATCGACAACCGAACGTGGAAGCGCTACCGCGGCGGCATGCAGACCGACATTTGGTTAGTCAACTTGAAGACGGGTGAGTCGAAGCGCATTACTGACTGGGAAGGCATCGACACCCTCCCGATGTGGCACGGCGACAAGCTGTATTACCTCACCGACGAAGGTGAAGGAAACAAACTCAATATTTGGTCGTACGACACGAAAACTTCGAATCGCGAGCAGATCACGCGATTCAAGGACTTCGATGTGAAGTGGCCTGCGATCGGACCCGACGCCGACGGTTCGGGCGAAATCGTCTTCCAGTTCGGGGCGAAGCTGTGGAAGCTCGACCTCAGCGACAAGAGTTCCAGTGAAATCGCGATCACGATTCCCGGCGATCGGCCCAAGCTCATGCGGCGCACGCTCGACGCGGCGGAGTTCATTCAGGGTGCAAGTATCTCGCCCTCGGGCAAGCGCGTTGCTGTGCAAGCTCGTGGCGACCTTTGGACGGCACCGGCGGAGAACGGCAGTCCACGCAGCCTCATGCGCACGAGCGGTGTCGCTGAGCGCGATCCGTCGTGGTCGCCCGACGGCAAGCTGATCGCGTACTTCGCCGACAACACCGGCGAGTACGAGCTGTTCGTCATCGCCGCAGACGGCAAGGGCGAGCCACGAAAAATCACCGCGGACGGCACGTGCTTCCGCACCGGCATCACGTGGTCACCCGACTCGAAGAAAATGGTGATCGGTGACAAGACCGGCGCAATCTTTCTTCTCGATGTCGAGAGCGGCAAGGTCACGCCGATCGACAAGAATCCGTGGGAGATTTCGATGGGACCGGTCTCGTGGTCGAGCGATAGCCGCTGGATCACGTACGCGCGCGGACCCGACGACAACCGCACGAGCGCTGTCTTCATCTACGACACGACGACCGGCGAGCGCAAGCAGGTCACGAGCGGGATGTTCGACGATTCCAACCCGACGTTTGATCGCAAGGGTGACTGGCTCATCTTTACCTCGAATCGCTCGTTCAACGCGCAGTACTCGGCGCTCGACACCACGTGGATCTACAACGACGCGGGCGTGCTCGTCGCGGTGCCGTTACATGCCGATCTAAAGGCGGCGTGGCTTGCAACGAGCGACGAAGAGGACGGCAAGACCGACAAGAAAGACGACAAGAAAGACGCTGACAAGAAAGACGGTGAGAAGAAGGAAGACGCTGCGGGCGGCGAGAAAAAGAGTGATGGTGCTCCTGCCAATGGCGAGCGCCGCGGACCGCGTCGTCGCAACAACGAAGTCTTAGACACTGAAGTTAAAGAAAAGGAAAACCAGACCGTTCATCCTGCCGACGACGCGAAGGCGAGCGGCGGGCCTGCTGGTACGTGGAAGTGCCACACCGTCATTCCGGGTGTCGGCCCGCTCGACTTCACGCTCACACTCACGCTGGGAGAAGGCAACGAAGTCACCGGCAACATGACATCAGAGGCGTTGTCAGGACCGGTCGAGGGTACGTGGAGCCCCGACACGAAGACCTTGGACATCACGCTGAAAATGCCGCAAGGCGCGACCGCAACGATGAAGCTCGTCATCGATGGCGACACGCTGAAGGGCGACGGCACCGGACCCACAGGCGAGTCGACGGCGGTCGACGGCACGCGCGACACAACGAGCGCTGACAAGAAAGAAGACGGCGAAAAGAACAGCGGGAAGCCGAAGGAAGTCAAGATCGATTTCGACGGCTTCGAGCAGCGGGCATTCCAACTCCCTGCTGGCAACGGCGCGTACACAGCGGTCGGCTTCAACGATCGCAATCACGTGCTCTACGCTCGCGGCGGAACGATTTACGCGATGGACCTCGGCGACAAGAAGCGCGAAGAGAAGAAAGTCGGCGCCGGCGGTCGCTTTGAAGTCTCAGCCGACGGTAAGAAACTCTTGCTCGGCGGCGGTCGTGGCGCATCGATCTCCGACGCAAGTGCTGGCGCAACGCCGAAGCCAATCGTTACGAGTTCGATGCTGCTTGAGGTTGACCCTCGCGCGGAGTGGAAGCAGATGTTCCGCGAGGCATGGCGACTGCAGCGCGACTACTTCTACGACCCGCACATGCACGGCGTCGATTGGCAAGCCGTGTACGACCGCTACGCGCCGCTCGTCGATCAGCTCAATGCCCGAGAGGATCTTTCGTTCCTCATCAGTGAGATGATTTCGGAACTCAACGTTGGTCACGCGTACTACCAGGGCGGCGACGTCGAAGATTCCCCCAGCCGAACCGTCGGCATGCTCGGTGCCGATTTCAAGTTGGACGGCGATGACAAGCAAAAGGCTTACCGAATCGCCAAGATCTATCGCGGAGGTCCGTGGGATCTCGACGCGCGCGGGCCGCTCTCTGAGCAAGGGCTCGGCGTGAGCGAGGGCGACTATCTTCTCGCTGTTAACGGTATGGCGCTCGACGTTGCCAAGGATCCGTGGGCCGCGTTCATCGGTCTCGCGGGTAAGACCGTGACACTTTCGATTGGCAAGAACTCCATGCGCGACGATACGACGAAGGAAGTCGTCGTCACGACGATCGCCGCCGAAACGACGCTGCGCTATCGCGACTGGATCGAGCAAAAGCGTGAGTACGTCACGAAGAAGTCAGAAGGTAAGGTCGGTTACATCTACGTTCCAAACACTGGCGTCGACGGGCAAACCGATCTCGTGCGCCAGTTCCAAGGACAGCGCGATAAGGCGGCGCTGATCATCGACGACCGGTGGAACGGCGGCGGGCAGATTCCGACCCGCTTTATCGAGTTGCTCAATCGCCCCGTGACGAACTACTGGGCCCGTCGCGACAGCAACGATTGGGTCTGGCCGCCGGATGGTCACTACGGGCCGAAGGCGATGCTCATCAACGGTCTGGCCGGTTCAGGCGGCGACATGTTCCCTTGGCTCTTCAAGCATCAGAAACTTGGGCCGCTCGTGGGAACCCGCACCTGGGGCGGACTCGTTGGCATCTCGGGGAATCCCGGCCTCATCGACAACGGGCGCGTCACCGTGCCGACGTTCGGTTTCTACGAAGCCGATGGAACGTGGGGCATCGAAGGTCACGGCGTCGATCCCGACGTCGAAGTCCTCGACGACCCTGGTCTGATGAGGGACGGCGCCGACCCGCAGATGGACAAGGCGATCGAGCTCATGCTGCAAGCGATCAAGGATCATCCGTTTGTCCCGGTTCCGAAGCCGAAGTATCCGAATCGCTCGGGCATGGGCATTCCGCCAGAAGAGCGATGAGTTGGTAGTCGCCGCGGAGGAAGCACCGCTCTGGCTGCCGCTCGGTTGAGGTCGTTGAGTCATCAAAGCCCGCGACGCCGTCGTCGCGGGCTTTCTTTCGCGCGCGGTATCGTTCCACGCGATGCCCCGCTGGACCCTCATCGTCCTCGCTGTCGGTGCCGTGTTGCTCGCGGCGCTTCCGTTTGACTTCGTTCCCGGCCAGTACGAGTTAGGCGTTCGATGGCTCGCGAGTGCCGCCCTCGCGACCGGCGCAGTGATCGCTGGCAAGCAGAATCTTGCCCTCTGGTGCGGCCTCTTCGCAGCGATGGCAATTCTGTTTCAGCCCGCGTTTCCCATGGACTTGAAGCAGTTCGCGACCGGCGTACACGTGGGTGCCGCGATCGTTACAGCGGTCTGCGTAGTGCGCGAATGGTGAGAAGTTAGTTCCGCATCACGCGCTGCCACAATCGCCCGTCGGAAACGATGAGTCCGCAGGTGACGAACGCAAGCCCGATCCACGTCCGCCACGACGGATCAAAGCTCGGGACGAGTGCAATTGTGAGGAGTGTCGCCAACGCTGGCACCGCGTAGGTGACCTGCGAAACCCGCGAGGAGCCGACGCGATCGAGGCCCGCGTTGTACACCGTGTACGCGAACACGGTCGCAAGCAGCCCGAGATACAGCATGCAGCCCCACGCGGCTGGTGACATGTCGGGAATCGCGCGAATGCCGCCGCTGGTAATGACGATGGGCAGCAGTGCGAGGGCCGTAAGCGCGTAGACGAGGAAGGTCACGCCAGTACCGGGTAAGTTCGCAAGCAGCCCGGCGCGGAAGTGCTGCATGAGCACCGCGAAGACGGCCCATGAGAACGAAGCGATGAGGCAGAGCGTCTCGCCAAGCCCCCAGCCGTTGACGAGGCGGTCGACGAGCCCGAGCGAAGCGCCGTCCGGCCCCAGCGCAGCGATACCGGGAAACGGCTTGTCCATCGCCAACAGCACCGATCCGGTGAACGCCAGCGTGAGGCCTATGAAGAGCGCCACAATCGACCGTCGATCACGGAGAAAAACCACCGCGCCGAGCGTCGTGAGAATCGGGTTGGTTGCGATGACGACCGATGCAATCGGCGGCTGCGTTCGCGCGAGGCCAGCGTAGAAGGTGACGTGGTAGGCCACGCCTCCAGTGAGCGCGAGCAGCGCGATCGCGCCCCACTGCCAACGATCAGGCCGCGCCGCGAACGTCTCGACGATCGAAGGCCGCAGCACCACCGCGCCGCCAAGCACGGTGATCGCGAAACGAACAAACGTCACGGTGTCAGGCGAGAGCTCGTCGAGCGCTGCCTTGCCGGTGAGGAATGCCCCCGCCCAAATGCACGGGACGATCCACATCCACCAGGGCAAATGGACCGTCGGGGGGTGATTCGGCTTCGTCATGCGGGCTGGGAACCATACTGCCCCGCCTCGGAAAAGCGGAGGGGACCGCTCGCCGTGGGGAGCGGACCTGCGGATCGTGCCGCGACACCCCCACCACTTGAAGGCGGGGAGCGTGGCTGTATACTCCCGCGTCCCAAGCAGTTCGACGAGTTCACGATGCGGGTGTAACTCAGTGGTAGAGTGCCACCTTGCCAAGGTGGATGTCGAGGGTTCGAGCCCCTTCACCCGCTTTTTCGAAGAACCCAAGGCCTACGCCTTGGGTTCTTGTGTTTTCGGTGCGGGTGTTGCTGCTGACGCGTGTGCTGGCGTCCGTGCCGACGCGGCTGCCCGTGTTGTGGGCGGCCGCTTCGGCGGAGTCCAAGCGCTGGAACGGATGTCGAGCTGCGGCGGGCATCAGGACCGCTGCGGCGCCCTGCCGTGGTGGGGGCGCTAGGGCGCGAGAATGGGAGCGGGCCCGAAGGTCGCCGCTGGGGGGTGCGCTGTAGCGGGTACGTCCTCTAACACTACAGCGCCCCTTATTCTCTCTGGCATCGCCGCATGCCGGTGAGTCGGAAGCCTAGATCATGCAGTTTTCTGATGGTCGCGCGACGATGCGCCGCGGCTGCGACGAGACCCCGGATTCTGTACCGCTCGAGCCTGCGCGTGACGCGCTCCAGGTACTCCACCTGCTTGCTCCGTGTCATCGACCGCGCGCGCATCGACGCGTCGGCCGCAGTGCGGACTTGGCAGATCGTCACCGTCGGCACGCCCTCGCGCCGCAGCCAGAAGGGTGACTCCTTGATCTCCCACACGACCGGACCTTTCGTCGTGTCCTTCACATAGAGCGCGATCCACGCCTGGCGCGTGAACGCGGGCGAATGGCG
>Ga0209591_10001769_pt1 | contig 26389 bp, 29 predicted proteins | sample MAT01_FD_187207 | JGI IMG/M metagenome (GOLD analysis project Ga0209591, IMG submission 187207) | Freshwater microbial communities from Lake Fryxell liftoff mats and glacier meltwater in Antarctica - MAT-01 (SPAdes) (version 2) | ecosystem: Environmental > Aquatic > Freshwater > Ice > Liftoff... | reverse complement strand
TCAGGCGACGCTTGTTCCGTCAAGGGTCTTCTCAAGCGAGTCGCGATGGGGAGTTTCGGTTGCGATCGACGGGAACACCATCGCGATTGCCGGTGAGGCCCGGTTCATGGACGCCGCGACCATCGTCGCCGTGTTCACCCGCGCGGGATCGACATGGACCCAGCAGGCACGGATCGAACATGGCAGTTCGAGTCAGTATCATCCCGCGCTCGCGCTCTTCGGCAATACGCTCGTCTTCGGTCATCCCAGTTGGACATCCGACCCATCGACCATACTGAGCCACGGCGCGGTATACGTCTACACACGCGTCGGTTCGGCGTGGTCGCTACAGGATCGCATCGATCCGCCCGTGCGGGTCTTCGGCGGCCGATTCGGAGGCTCTGTCGCCATTGCGGGGTCAACCATTGCCGTCGGCCAGATCAAAACCGTTTCCGGCGGCGCTCTTGCCGAGCCCAGTCGATTCGGCGAGGTGTTCGTGTTTACGCTCTCGGGCTCTTCCTGGGTGCTGCAGCAACGGGTAGAGCCATTCGATCAGTACGAGCACGACGCGTTTGGTCATTCGGTGGCGCTCGTCGGCAACACGCTCCTTGTCGGCGCGCCCGGCGATGTCAACCCGATTGTCGCGGGTGATATCGACCGCGGCTCAGCGTTCGTGTTTACGCGTTCGGGGACCACTTGGTCGCAGTATTCGAAGATCAATCCGATTGACTCCTACCGGGAGCAGTCGTTTGGGTCATCGGTCGCACTGGCAAGCGAGATATTCGCGGCGATCGGTGCCGCGCCCGGAGAGCTGAGATCGACCAGCGGAGGCAACGGCGAGGCATATTCGTTCCGTCTGTCGGGCGGACTCTGGCTTCAGCAGCACAGGATGGCGTTGGTTCCGGACACTGAGCTATGGCCAAACAAGATGGGTACGAGCGTGTGTGTGTCTGGCTCGGCAAGTTCGGCGACGGTCGTTTCGGGCTCGCCCAGGGCAATCTCGCCGATGGGAGAGGGGGGCGGGGCTGTTGGTTCGTTTGCGACGACCGCAGCATCGTGGTCGCAGTCGCAGCGGCTGACCGAACCGGGTCACCCGAGCGACCTCTTCGGCTCGGTGGTCGCGATGAACGATCTACACACCGTGATCGGGGCTGCCGACGAGGACACCGCTGACAAGCAGGACGTGGGCGCGGTACGAGTGAAGACCTCCGGCTTCAGCGGGTATCCGAATGGCTATCCATCGGGGTGGTTCTCGCTTTGGGCATCCGATGGGGACGCCTTCGACTATTTCGGCGGTGCACTCGCGGTCTCGGGCTCGACCATCGCGGTCGGCGCGTCCGGCGACAACAACGGCAACGGCGCGAATGCAGGAGCGGTGTACATCTTCATCCCCGGAGTAGATCAATACGGCGACATATGGACCGAGCAGACGAAGATCATCGCACCGGACGGTGCCGCAGAGGACAGGTTCGGGCGCGCGGTCGGCCTGTTCGGAAACACCCTCATGGTCGGAGCGCCGCGCGACGACAACGGGAGTGGTGCCGACGCAGGAGCCGTGTACGTGTTCACCCGCTCGGGGACAACGTGGACCTACCGTCAGAAGTTTGGGTCGCTCGACCTCGCGGCGGGTGACGAGTTCGGACAGTCGATCGCTCTTTCGAGCTTTCCGGCAATCCCTGCGACGACGATCGCCGTTGTCGGCGCTTTCGGTGCTGATGTCCTGGGGCGTGCCAACGCCGGTGCCGCGTATGTATTCGCGCCGCAGATTGATCTTGCGGGAACATTCTGGACCGAGCGCGAGAAACTCATTGCAAGCGACAACGCGGTCGGTGACAATTTCGGAGTGTCGGTCGCGGCCGCCTCGAACGGCACGGTTGTCGTCGGCGCCCTGCTCGACGACAACGCCAACGGAACGGACGCCGGGGCTGCCTACGTATATGTGCCCGTTCTCCAGTCGATCTCCAACTGGACCCAGCAGGTCAAACTTATCGCCGGCGTCGGTTTGGCCGGTGATCGACTTGGAAGTTCGGTCGCGGTCCAGCCCGGACGAATAGTTGCCGGGGCGCCGTTGCACGGACTGTTCGATGAGGGGGGAGCCTTTCTCTTCGTGCGCGACAACGCCGTCTGGCGGCAGCGCCCGCCGATCTACGGAATCAACGGGGTGCTGATCGGCGACCACTTCGGCTCTGCCGTAGCGATGAACTCCAGTTCGCTGCTCGTCGGGTCGCCGTATGAAAACAACGAAAATGGAGTCGATGCCGGGGCGGCATACTTGTACGACTTTTTTATATGTCTTGCCGACTACAACTGCTCGGGGTCGCTGAGTGTTCAAGATCTACTCGACTTCCTCACGGGCTACTTTGCGCAAAGTTCGGCCGCGGATACGAACGGATCGGGAACGTGGACGGTGCAGGATATCTTCGACTTCCTCGCCGGGTACTTCGCAGGCTGCTCGTGATGCCTTGTGCCGGTCGATCCTTCTGCATCCGAGCTTGGCGAATCAGAGTTGGTCCGCGCGGCCAAGGCAGGTGAGCCGCTCGCGCTGGAGCGGCTCCTGATCAGGGAGCAGTCGGCGCTGTCGCGGCGGATCGGGCTTCGCCTGCCGCGAACGCTCGCGCAGTCTGTGGGGGTGGAGGACATTCTGCAGGAGACTTACACACGAGTATTCCGTGAAATCGGCGGGTTTGAGCCGATGGGCCCGGGTACCTTCCGGCGTTGGGTGACGACGATCGCGGACAACGTGCTGCATAACGCGGTGGACAAACACCGAGCCGCGAAGCGTGGGGGCGGGAGGGCGGCGCTGAACAAGTCGGGGCGCACTGGGCAGAGCTCGGTCGGACCGCTGATCGACATGCTGGCCAAATACGAGCGAACTCCGAGCATGTCGGCGAGTGGTCGCGAGACGGCCGCCGCCGTGGAGGCCGCGCTCGGTCAGCTTCGTGAGGAGTATCGCGAGGCGCTGCGGTTGCGATATCTGGAGGGACTTCCGGTTGCGGAGGTGGCGGCGCGGATGGGACGGACGGAGAGCGCGGTGCATAAGGTCTGCGCGCGGGCGTTGCAACGGTTGAGGGAAACGATCGGGGAGGCCTCACAGTTTCAGAGCCGGGGATAAGCGCGGGGTGTGAGGTTTCAGGTCTTATCTTGTTCATGTCTGACTGAGGAAGGCTTCTCCCATGTCCAGCCGCAACACCGACAACTCTGCGCGGCGGGGGGCCGCGATTCGGCGCGTGGTTGAGGAGGCAATGGGCCGCCGCGCGGCAGGCGTGAAGGTTGATGACCGGGAGATCATCGAAGCGAATCCGGGGTTGATGCCGGACCTGGGGGAGGAGTTACGTCTCTTGGCCGTGCTCGAGCGCGTTCGCGGACCATCGTCTGGCGGAGCGAAGGGGTTGGAGAACTTATACCAATCACGTCTGACTCTCGCGCGTGATCCACGGGGCGGCGCACAAGGTTTTGAAGCGGTCGGCGTCGATGGTGTTCCACGCATCGATCGCGGCCTTGTCAAGCTCCGCCTGATCCGCAAACACGCGGTTGCTCAACTGCTGCCGCTTCAACCAGAGCCAGATCAACTCGGTCGGGTTGAGTTCTGGTGAGTAGGGCGGCAGGATCAGCAGCTTGATGTTCTCCGGTACACGCAGCCGGTTGCTCTTGTGCCACCCGGCTCCATCCAGCACCAGCACGGCCACCCGATCATCACCGATCTGCTTGCCCATCCAGTACAGGAACCAACTCATCATTTCTGTGTCCACCGTCGAGGCGATCGCCGGGCGTCCGCTCATGCACCTCCATCGTCCACCTCCTTGCTTGTGCCCACGATAGTCTGCCACAACTTTCACCTTGGCGCAACGAACATGCGCCGTACAGGCGCGCGAGACTTTGGTGGGATCCGTATGAAGGGGTTCGGGCATCTGACGCAAAGTGGGGCGAAGAGACTCAAACTCTCGATGTCCGCAGAATGATCTTAATCGCTCCCTTCGCGATTTAACCGACTGGCGAGCAACCAGACCGCACGCTTGGCCCAAATGCACGCACCTGTGTGCGCGGCCGGTCACCCGCCGCGTCCGCCGTGGTCAGTTGCACCCGGCAAAGTACGCCGCGAGGTGGTCGAAGATGTCTTGCACGCTGATCACACCGGGGCCGTTGAAGTCGGCGGTGAGGGAGTTGGCGAACCAGGCCGCGAGGAAGTCGAAGATGTCTTGCACGGCGAGGTCGCCGGAGCAGTTGAAGTCAGCGGCGCAGATGGCGAGCGTGGCGTCGGGACGTTGTGCGACCAGTTGGGCAAGTCGCACTCGATCAATCTTCTCGAAACGTTTGCCACCCATGGGCCTTGGCGAGATCTCGTTCAACTCGCGCCGCCGCTGCGCGACGCGACGGAGCCAGGATGGGCTGACGTCAAAGGCCTGTGCGATCTGCCGCGTCTTCATGCCTCGGTCGTATGCGTGGAGAACTTTATCACGAAGATCCTGCAAGCATGCCGCGCCCATCCATGGCTGCCTTCGCGGCACCATCAACGGGCGGCAGAGGGAAGATGCACAAACATCGCAAAAAGCGCAACGCCTTACACGCGCCGTACGGCGCTCGGCGTGAAGTGAAACCGCTCTAGTGTTGGAAAGGGGAGATCAGTGGATGGATCGGTAATTTCTGGACGATCACCGCCAAAACTCAGCCCCGCGTCGCGCAATCGCGAAGTGCACCCCCAAACCCTGTGCAGCCCCTCCCCAAACACCTCGCACCCCTGATACCCCTTGATGTTCCGCACGCTCTCCGCGCTGAACTTGCCCCGTCCGAGGTTGACCGTGCTGTTGCTCGTGATGATCGCCTGATCCGCGGCGTTCACCGTGCCGTCAAAGTTCAGATCGGCACGCACCTGGTAGGCGGTCGTGGCCGCGAGCCAGATGCCGTAGTCGGGCTTGCCGGCCCCATCTTCAACGTGCCCATCCCCGTTCAGATCACCCGCCGGTAGCCCATAAGGCACCCCGCTCGGGCTGTAGCGGCATTGCTCGACCAGATCGTCCACCATGGCGATCATGTTACCAGAAAGGTCCGTGCAATAGAAGTACCGTTCTCCGTCCCAATCGCTCACCCCGGCGGTTGCCCAGTCGGTGGGCGTCGCGGCCAGATTGGTGTCCCGAGTCCGCACAATCGGCCCACCCCGCCCCCCGCACGCAGGACCTACCAGCCCGCTCGGGTGGTAGAAGAACGTCTCCTTGGACAGCGTATCGGTATGGCGATATCGCACAACCGGTGCAAGGCCCGGAGCGTGGCAAGTCTGCATGCACGCCCACTACCCGCCGAGGGCGGCGGGTAGTGGTACGACGTACGTGATCAGAACTGGAAAAGCGGAGAGGGAGGGATTCGAACCCTCGTTACAGAGTGATACCCCGTAAAACGGTTTAGCAAACCGTCGCCTTCAGCCGCTCGGCCACCTCTCCGGCGAAGGACCCAAGCATAGTCGCGCTCGGGGATGGTGGGCAAACCGGATGGATGTTGAAAGGTGGGGCCGCCAAGTTGGGCGTCCGCAGTGCATAACCCGAGCGGCGTGGTCGCCGGTCGGGTTGGGCACAAGCAAGGATGATGAGCTATCGAAGACCGCGGGGTGTGTGGCCGCGGAGTGTGTGTGAATCAGCCGTGATCTTGGCCGTGATCTTGGCCGTGGTCGGGTCCGTGATCGTCGTCGGCGCGCCCGCGATCGTGGTTGCCGCGATCGCCAGCGCGCGAGTCGAGAAGCTTGCGTAGGTACTGGTTTTCGCGCCGTGTGGCTTCGAGATCGAAGACAAGGTACTTGATGCTGAGGCGCAGATAGTCGAGCGAATCCTGAAGTTCAGTGACGGTCTTCTTCATGCGCTTGTGCCGGTCGCTGGTTTCAGAGGCGAGCTGCTGAAGCTGCTCGCGGGCCGGTGAGGGGAGCGCATCGAGCTGCTGCATCAGGTCGCAGAGTCGAGACTGAAAGTCCTGCTCGTTCATGAACAAATCTCCGATCTTTAGATTGTCTCACCGGTGTGAGCCGGTGCCAGTCGAAATCGGGTCTGGATTGACCGATGACTCTGGCAAGATTCGTGGCGAAGAGGCTCCGTCGGAAGGGGTTCAAGCCCGGCCGAAGGACGACGACAAATCTCAGTGAAACAACCGGCGTTCCTGACCAACGGCGGGTGCGGTGGTTGGCGTGCCAACGGGCGATGAGGGGTTCGGTGCGCGCGGAAATGACGGTTCGGGCCTATGGGGACCGGTATTATCGGAACAACGCCCGGATGATGGTGTGGGGGGTTCGATCCGGGTGGGCCGGATGATGCCCGGGCTCACCGTAGGGCGTCGAGCCGGCGCAGCACCAACTTGGCGGCGGGCGGGGCTTGCGAGGCGGTCTGGCTCAGCAAGCTGGGATCGGTGCGCTTGATCTCGATGACAAGCTTCTTCAGGTGGTTGTCGCGGACGACCGCGAAGGCCTCAAAGAAGCGTTCGAGCTCGTGGCGATTGAAGCGGGACATTGGGTCGGCGAGTCCGGATTGGACGGCTGCCCAGTCGAGGAGGGATGAGCCGGTCGGGGTGAAGCGGTAGATGGCGAGGGTGGCCTTGAGCCGCGCGGCGGGGGTTGTGAATGGATCGGTGGCTATTTCGGGGAGTCGGGTCATGATCTCGCGCGGATCGCGGGCGACAAGGGGTGAGGCTTCGTCGATCTCCAAGATGCTGGCCGGGCCTTGGGCGCGAGACGACGCGATGGATGGAGTGGGGGCAGAGGGTTGGGGTGTAGGGAGAGGGGGAGCTCGGTGCAAACTGGGGGCAAGTTCGGCATCCATCAAGTGGGCGAAGGCGGTAGAGAGGACTTTGATACCGGCGCGGTCAAAGCGCACAGTCAGGGATTGGCAGGGCTTGCCTTCATGCTGCGAGCCCGCCGCGGCGGTGATGACGCCGGTTCCCCATTCGGGTTTGGAGCAATGGACGATCTTGTCGCCTGATGCCCACTGTTTGGTGGATGACATTGCCATAACTTGCAAAATGCGTTCGCACAAGGGGCGGAGGGAGAGGTCGGCCCGAAGCTGCGAGATGGCCCGAGAGGCGGGGCCTGTGAGGTTCTGGGTGTATATTTGGCCGCGTGCGGTGGCACGGCGTGTCCACTCTCGGCACAAGGATAGCCCAGCGGTTGGCGGTTGGAAGGCGTGAGGAGAAGAGGAAGGGGGGGCATGGTGAGCGGGGTGATGGTCCGGAGAGGGGGATAGGCCTACGATTGCGGCCCGAGATTCTGGCCATTTGGTGGTGTTCCGTTCTGTTGAGGACGGAATGTGTAGGTGGGCGGTGGCACCGGAAAGTTTTTTGGAGCACTTTGCCCCATGATTGAAGCTCTCAAGAGCGATGAAATCGTCAATCGGATCGGCGGCCGCTTTAAGCTGTGCTCGCTGATCCAGAGACGCATTGTGCAACTGATGGATGGCGCGCGTCCGTTGGTCGCGCGGAACGGTCGGTCGGACCTTGAACTGGTGATCGAAGAGATCTCACAGGGCAAGATCGCGTACGAGTTTGACCCGACGGCGGATATTGACATCAAGAAGATTCTGCCGAACGGGATTCAGGGCGAAGAGCCGTAAGGCTGCTCCGTTATTTTGGTCCATCGTTCGGCCCTTGATCTAGCCATGGCCAAGCGCACACGCGGAGTACGGTCGGCTGAAGCGGCTGGGCATTTGCCGGGTGAGGCCCGGGAAGCTGGCCGCGATGGCGCGCGTGCGGTGCAACCCTTGCATGGCGCCCGAGTGCTCGTGGGTGTGACCGGCGGGATTGCTGCGTACAAGACCGCGATGCTGGTGAGCCGTTTGGCGCAGGCCGGGGCTGAAGTGACGGTAGCGATGACGGATGCAGCGACGAAGTTCGTAACGCCGCTCACGTTTCAGGCCCTGTCAGGTCGGCCTGTGTACACGAGCCCATGGCAGCACATTGAATCAAGCGATCCGCAGCACATCGCGCTCGCAAGCGCGGCGACGGTGGCGATCGTTGCGCCTTGCACAATGGATTGCCTGGCGACACTGGCGACCGGTCGGACTGACGATGTGGTGACGCTGATTCTGAGCGCGGTCGATCGGGCTAAGACACCCGTGCTGCTTGCTCCGGCGATGAACACGGTGATGTGGCAGCAGCCAAGCACCACGCGCAATGTGGCTACGCTGAAGAGCGATGGCTTTGTGATCGTTGGTCCGGAGGATGGGTGGCAGGCGTGCCGCAATGTTGGACCGGGGCGCATGAGCGAACCGGAAGACCTCTTCAGGCAGATCTGTGTACACGCTGGGCGCAGGCCTGAGTGAAAATTGTGCGTGGTGCGCGTGCGCGGTGATCAATCCGAAGTTTTTTCGGCGATCAGTTCATAGACCGGCGGAAGAACCACGTACGCGCCGGGTGTCTTCTCAAACTCGGCCCAATCATGGAGCCAGGCTTCATGGTCGGCCTTGGTCAGAAGACCCATCTCGATGAGCACGGGCATGAAGAGGGGCCAGAAGGACTGGGGCCACTGCCACATGGTCTCGCCCGGTCGGGCCAAGCGCTGGTGGACAGCGAGATGGCTGATTCTGAAGCCCGATTGCTGGAGCATGAGGGGGAGACGGCCCATGATGTCGGAATCGCCGCCGCGCTTGCGCCAAGATTGCGCGGTTGCAAGCACGGCCTTTGTAAATGACTCACGGCGCGGTGCGAGTGTGGCGGTCTCGTAGTTGAAGTAGTCTTGAACGAGCAGGCGGCCGCCGGGCTTGAGCTTCTGGCGGATGCCCTTGATGACGGCGGCGGGATCGCTGACGAAGCAGAAGACCCATCGTGCGTACGCGGCATCAAAGGTTGCATCGGGGATGTCCGTGGTCTGGGCGAGTTGTAGAAGATCGGCGCGCACCGTTCGTACGCACGCAAGCCCTCGGGCCTTGGCCTGCTGGGCAAGATGATCGAGGTATGAAGGTGACTCATCGACGGCGACGACGCTTCCTGGCTTCGCGCCGAACGTGTCCGCACCGACGATTTGTGCAAGATCAAACGTGGCAAAGCCGGGTCCGCAGCCGATGTCGAGGACGCTTGATCCGGGCTGAATGCAGGCGGCGCGCCAAAGGGCGTGCGCGGCATCAGACCAAAGTCGATGCTGAAGGCCCAGGCGTTCGAGTTCGGGCTCGCTTGTGCCAAGAATGTAGGTGGCCGGAGTTGATCTGAGATCTGAAGTATTTGAGGACATGCGCCAGCATATGCATCTTGACTGGCATTATGGGAACCTTGAGTTAAGCTGGAGAACTCCGCTGGTGAAACTGAGCGAAAATCGGTGGAGAGTGGAGTTCCGAGGTTAGGTCGGAAGGCGAGCGCGGAGTTTGTTGCCACAGTTTATTGCCAGAGTCTGTTGGGTGAGCGTAGCGGTTGATGGGGTGTGTGGGCATGGTCGTCTTTGAAGTGAGGCTCGTGCATGAGCGTCCTGACGAACACACTTGAACGTGATTTGATGGCCATTTCGCCGACCGCGGCGTATTCGCGCAAACCACTCGACGTGATCGGGTTGATGAACCGGATCACTTTCGGATTCACGACCGCTGAGCAGGCTCTCGCGGAGAGCCGTGGGTACAGCGGCTATCTGGACTATCAACTCGATCATCTGACGATTGATGATTCGGCCCTGGCCGCCCGCATGGCGGGCCCGGAGTTTCCGACGTTGTTGATGACGCCGGAGCAGCTTTCGGTGCAGAACGGCGGCGACACTCAGAACCAGCTCATCCGGGCGCGGGTGGTGCGTGCGGTGTTTAGCAAGCGGCAGTTGTTTGAGCGGATGGTGGAGTTTTGGAGTGATCATTTCAACATCTGGATCTACGAAGACGGGATTCAGGCGAACCAGAAGCCGTGGGATGATGCGTACGTCATCAGGCCGCACGCGCTCGGTAGCTTTCCGGCTATGCTGAGCGCGAGCGCGCACAGCCCGACGATGCTCGATTATCTGAACAACAATGCGAACACAGCGAGCGCGCCCAACGAGAACTACGGCCGCGAGTTGATGGAACTGCACAGCGTCGGCGTGGATGGCGGGTACACCCAGCAGGATGTTGTGCAGGTGGCCAAGTGCTTTACCGGGTGGACCTATTGGGGGGGAACGACGGTTCCGGCGAACTTGAGGTATTCTTTTCGATTCAACGCGAATAGCCACGACAACGGGCAGAAAATTGTTCTGGGTAACATCATTCCGGCGGGTGGTGGTCAGCAGGATGGCGAGACGGTTTTGCAGATTCTCGCGGCACACCCGAGCACGGCGAGGTTCATCTCGAAGAAACTGCTCCGACATTTCTGGGGCGATGAACCCCCGAGCAACCTTGTCGAGAACCTCGCGCTCACGTACATGTCCACGCAGGGTGATATCAAGGCGATGATGCGGGCGATTCTCAGTTCGTACCTCTCGCCGCCGCCGCAGCGGAAGTTCAAGCGGCCATTTCACCACATGGTTTCGGGGCTGCGTGCGCTCAACGCGACGGTGACCTCTCCGGGCAATCTTCAGAACCAGATGATTTCGGCCGGGCAGTTGCCGTTCAACTGGCAACCGCCCGACGGCTATCCGGACACATTGACGGCTTGGTCTGGCCTTTTGCTGCCGCGATGGAACTTCGGTGCATCGCTGTTGAACAGCCAGTTCAGCGGCGTGTCGGTTGATACGACCGCGCTGCTTGTCGGTGTGCCCGCGCCCCTGACGGCGGCGAATGTGGTGGCGCGGATCAACGCGCTGATGTTCGGCGGGCGGATGCCGCAATCCGAGCAGACATCGTTGACAACCTACCTGCTGCCAAACGCGCCTTCGACGACCAGGATCAGAGAGGCGTTCGGGCTAGCGATCGGGTCGCCCGCGTTCCAGTGGTATTGAACTTCTGATTTTGTGAGCGTGGCCGATGGGGCCGGCAGACTCGCACACGCCGCATGGGCAGGCGTTGTTGGTGATCCGTGGTTGGTGGTGTGGGGATTCGCACGAGGCACCGGGCGAACCGGTGAGAGGAACAAGCCATGTCGCATGATCGCCATGCCTGCAACGAATACAACCAACTGAGCCGTCGGCGATTCATCGCCTGGTCGGGCGCGGCCAGCGCTGCGGCGGCATTTGCTCCGGCCTGGCTGCCGCGGATTGCGTTTGCGCGAGACCATATCAGCGGGCGCGATGCGATCATCTCGATCTATCTGCGCGGGGCGTCTGATGGCTTGACGTTGGTGCCACCGTTTGGCGATCCGGCGTATTACACGCTTCGGCCGACGCTCGCCATTGCACCGCCGGATGCGCTGGTCAATCCGGCGATCAACCTCAACGGATTTTTCGGGCTTGCGCCGGCGATGTTCCCGTTGCTCGAGGCTTATACCGGTGGCGATCTTGCGATCGTTCATGCCACGGGTTCGCCCGATTCGTCGCGCTCGCACTTTGATGCCCAGCGATACATGGAGGTCGGCAAGCCGGCTGATCCAACTTTGTTCTCCGGGTGGCTTGGCAGGCATGTCATATCAGCGAATCCAGCGGACCCGACGGCGGTGGCGCGGGCGATCGGGATCGGGTATCAACTCCAACAGACCCTGCAAGGCGGACCAAAGAGTCTGCCGATTCCCGACCTCGGCAACTATGGTTTGACTGGCCCGAGTACCTCCCGAGCATCAAGGCTGAGCTACTTGAATAGTGCGTATGCGACAGTGCCGGACCCGCTGCGAAGCTCGGGCCAGAACACGTTTTCGACGATCTCGGTGCTGAATGCGATCAACTTCAACACGTATGTGCCAGCGGGTGGAGCGGTGTATACCAACAGTTCGTTCCAGCGCGCCTTGAAGAGCACGGCCGCGCTGCTGAAGGCGGATGTCGGTGTCGAGGCGGTGGCGATTGATAAGGGTGGATGGGATACGCACAGCAATCAGGGCAACATTGCTGGCACGATGGCGACCAACATGACGGACCTTGCCACTGGGCTGAGGGCGTTTCATCAGGATGTGATTCAACAGGGACAGAACGTCACGGTGGTGGTGATGAGCGAGTTTGGTCGTCGCGCGTACGAAAACGGGACGGCGGGAACCGATCACGGCCACGGCAACGTTATGTTTGTACTGGGGCGCAATGTGAATGGTGGTCAGGTGTACGGCACTTGGCCCACATTGTCGAGCTTGTACCAAGGTGATGATCTGCAGGTGACGACCGACTTCCGCGATGTGCTGGCGGAGGTGGTAATGCGTCGGCTGGGGAACAGCAACCTGTCGCAGGTCTTCCCGGGGTATCAGCCAACATTCCTGGGGTTGGCATCCTGAGAAACAATCCCAACACGGTGTTTGGGTCTTATAAGGATATCCATTGCATAACTTGATCGCGCCTAGACTTCTTAGTCAGGCAGCGGTGCACACCGCATAAGCGAACACAACAAGCCCTGCCGTTGCAGGTGTGTGCGTTGATGGGCGACTATGGACTGGTGCATACCGCGGCCTGCAAACAGGAGGCCCGGCTATGGGTAAGGTCTGGATGGCGATCGTGCTTCTGGCGGTTTCTATAGGTGTGCTGTTCGGACTGCGAACGTGCGGGCAGGGCGGGGCGGCTCAGAACATTTTTGGTGGTGGGCTTCCGGACCTTGGCGGCATCAAAGGGTATCCAGCCTCTGATGTTTTGTATTACGGCGGAGAGTGCATTCTCAACACCGAGCACCTTGACAAGGCCGCGAGCACCCCGCTCAAGACCTATCACAATGTGTCACTGTTGCTTTTCCAAGCAAAGGGCAAGACCGATGCAACACGACCGTGGTATGCACTGCTCTTCGGGCCATACCCATCTTCTGCCGGGCCAGCGGTTCTGGAAAGAGAGACCAACGAGGTCGCAGTTCCTACGCGGCCCTACTGGATGAACCTCACGACCGATGGCTACGCGATCGTCGCGGGTAAGCTGCCGATCATCAGTGCTCGTCGGGTCCGAGCCGCTTCCGATGGAACAACATTCGCGGTCGAATCGACGGCGACCTTTGATCGGGTGTACCTTCTCTTTGATCCGAATCAGACGGGTGTCGACCTTGTACGGACCAATACAAAGCCAGAAACCAAGTATAAGTTAAACACCGTGCGCTCCTACATTGAAGTACCACATGATAAGATTGCGCCCGTCAGTGCCGAGATAGTTGCAAGTTCAGGACCCGCCAAGGACTTTCTCGACTTTGCGTTCGACAAGTTCAAGGCGGCACCATTCACGTGGCCGTGAACCATGTGTTTCGGTGGTCATTCACACGTCTGTTGTGATCACGGCCGCTCGTAAAGCCGATGGCGGTCGATGTATGCACGCACTTCGGTGTGGAGAGACCCTGATCGCTGGGTCTCTCGTCGCCCTGCCTTGCGGACATCCGTTGACGAGAGAGCGCGTGGCTGCACGCGAAGGATGCGCGCTCGCCATGTGAGAAGTTCGTCGCCCGACCAACAACCGGTTGCTCGCATGGCCGCGGCCAAGCGATCTGGTGTATCGAGCGGAGGCCGAAGCGCGACCGCAGGTTCGGCAAGGCCGACGATCGACGCGGCCTCTCGCCATTTTTGAAATGAGACCGCTTGGTCGGCGCCGATGAGCAGGCGAAGCGTGGGTGCCGAGCGGGATCGGTTCATGGTCAATACCTTGTGCAGACGCTGGAGTGTCTCGATCGTGTAGCTGGGTTGATTCGCGTCTGCGCGTGCGCGATCAAGCTCATCGGTCCAGATAACGCAGCGGTGCGTGCGTCTTGTGGCCAGTTGCAACATGCTCAGACGGTGCGAATCTGAGGCGATCGGCCCGACGCCCTTGAGCGGTGAACGTGCGGCGGGCACAAAGATGATCCAGCCTTGTGTGCCACACAGCTCGCGCCGTGCCGCGGAAGCGATGCGTGTGTGCCAGAGGTGGGGCGGATCAAAGCTGCCGCCAAACACCACCGCACCGCGCACATTCGCGGGAAGTGAGATCGGTGTGATGGGCGTGGTGGAGGTTCGCGTCGTCATCAGGTGTTCAGTTTGCGGGGCAGGCTTATGACCGTGACCAGGACTTGATGGTAAGGGCGACCTGATCGCCCACCCTGGGTAGAACGCGGTTGCTGCGCCGCATCACGGTGAGCATGTGCGGAATCAGGCGCGGATCGCTGGCCAGATCGATGATCGCTCGGGCCGCGCGGGTGTTGCCGCTCGGATCGATCCAGCCGAGGACCTTGTCAGGGAGCGTCTCGTCGGGCGTGTCGCTCACGCCGCGCACGATGTGCCAGACGATGCCGCGATGCTGACACGCGCCGGCGAAAGCGTGTGATTCCATGTCCACGATGGCCGCGCCCGAACGCGCGGCGAGTTCGGCTTTGGCCGCGGGTGTGCCGATGATTTCATCGACGCCGATAAGCGTCACGCCGCATGTGTGGGCATCATCGGCGTTGGACAATGTGTGTTTGGGTGCGTGTGTGCAGACCCACTCGGTGCCGGTCTGGTCGATGATCCGCGCGATTGGCGGCACATCTTCAACCGATCGGAGTGCCCCGCAAGCGCCCGCCAGGATCAGCGCGCGTACGGGGGAAGATGCGTGAGCAGATGATGATTGATCGTCGAGCAGGTGACGAAGTGTGCTCAGGATTGGATCGCGACCGATGCCGGTCTGAATGACGCGAACCGACGCGAGCGCGGCACGATTCAGGCTGCGCCGTACCGCCGCGTATTCGATGCGCATGGGGCAAAGGACGACAACGGTTGATGGATCGATCGGGAGGGAGAGCACGCGGGAAGCGTAAGCCGAGATTGGAGAGTGCCACCTGGCTGGGCGTGCTGCCAGTTCAGGCTTTCAGTTCAGGGGTTCTGCGATCATGAGCGCGGGCAACTCGCCCGTCGTGGCCGGATCGAGCTGCATGCCGGGTATGTCAAGGTCGGGGAAGGATCGGTAGACATCGCCGGGGGCAAGGTCTTCTTCAAGCATCTCGCCGAGAATGTTGCAGACTGTGTAGCGAGCACCGGTCGGCGAGCCGTAGATGAGGACAAGGTACTCGGATCCTTCCAACATGCCGAGGTTGATCCAACGGCGCGGGTGCTGGCGACGGAGCAGGGCCGTGGTGATCTCATCCGCACGGCGGGGCGTGATGTTGACGATGCCCGGAACGTGATCGTCGGAGGCGGCCGATGGATTGGGTTCAACCACGCTGGAGAGGACCAGAAAGGTAACCACGCCCAAGCCGACCGCGGCAAGCCGTTTGATGATTGTTCGAGGCCGCGTCGAGATCGGAACGGGGATCGTCATGCGTAGGGTATCGGTTCCCTGTGGCAAGGGGTTGAGCAGATAACTGATTTGTGAATGGTTTGAGGACCTGTCGCGAGGGGGGAAAGGAGTCTAGAATCCACCTTGCCAAACGACGGCCCCGTCGTCTAGCCTGGTCTAGGACACGTCCCTTTCACGGACGTAACATGGGTTCGAATCCCATCGGGGTCATTTCCTTATATTCCACGGGATCACACCCGATGCCAACCCCCACTAACTCCCGTGAGTTTCGGGGGTTTTGCGTTTTGGGCTTGGACGCCGTGGGGCCGCTTGGAAGCGCTTGTGTTGCCGGATTTGCTGCCGCCTCTCCAACCCCCGCCGCAAGGTCGAAGTGTGCATCGCGGGTTTGCAGGAGTGTTGGGCCGCGATCATCGGGCTATGCCCCAGCCAGCCCGCGACAACGTGGGCGGGGAACCGCTCCACCCAATCCGTCGCGCACGATGCCCGCATGTTGTGGAACAGGCGGGGCCAGGGCTTCACGCTCGCCTTGGCGATGATCCGCTCAAACTGGGTCCGCAGGTTCATCGCCGGATCGCGTAGCCGGGGTACACCCGCCTCCACGCCGACTTCGGCGCGGTCGAACAGGTCTTGCAGGATCGGGCGCAACTCGGGGGCGATCGGCACCACCCGAACCGCGTGGCCTTCGTGTCCGGCGGTCTTGGGGGATCGCACCATCAGCCGCCCGCGTTCCCAGTTCACGTCACCCCACCGCAGGGCCACGATTTCGGAAGGGCATCGCAACCCGGCGAACCGCGACAGCGCCACGATCGCCCGCCATTGGTCATCGGGACAGGCCGCCAGAATCGCGCGGATGGTTTCGACCGTGATGTAGAACGCCCGATCGGGGTTCGATTGTGAACCGGCCCGCAGGTCGGCGAACGGGTTGGACGCGATCAACCCCCACCGCACCGCCTTGCGAAACACGCCCTTTGCGATCACAACACGCTTGGCGACCGTGGCGCGGGCCAGCGTCTTCGCCGGTGCGGTCTTGTCGTCGGGGTTCGCTTTCGGCTCGGCGATCGACTTGCGCCAGTTGTCGGCGTGGGCCGGTGTGATTGACGCCAGCGGAGTAGCCGCACCCAGAAACGCCCGCAGACCGTCCGCGACTTGGCGGTACTTGTATCGCGTCCCCGCCTTCACCGCTCCCGCCGCGTCGAATCGGTCCAGCAGCGTCCCCAGCGTCACCGACACCGCGCCCGCCCGTGGTTGGCACAACCCATGCGCGACCACGCGGGCGTACACCACGTCATCGACGCCCGTCAGCCACCGGGCCGCGTCGGGGTGCGGAACGGCGTTGTGCCGCTTGGCGATCACCAGATGCCCGATCGCCACCCGCGCGGTTGCCGCCACCGACTTCGGGCACTCGCCCAGCCGCAGGGTTTTCTGTTGCCCCTACGCGTTGCGGTACAGAATCCGCTTCAACTCGCCGCGCTCGCCTTCGTGTCCAATGCTCGCCATACGTCACCGTCCCTTCCGTGCGGTCGAAGCGTTGACTTTGTTCCGCATGGTTCGGAGTTTCGACCCGCCGCGCTTGGCTTCGGGCATGGAACCCGCGTCTCTTCCGATGTATCGCAGCGCTGCGCGGGCCAACAGGCCCGATCGGGTTTCGCCGTTTGCCTTGGCGTGTCGGTCGATCGCGTCCAGCACGCGCTGGGGCATGGTGATACCGACGCGGGCGATCTTGACGCGCAGGGTGGATTCATCGACGTTGACGATCGCCCACGTCCCGTCCGCAAAGTCCGGGTCGGCCCGCAGTTTTTCGATGGGCGTGGCCAGCGGGATCACGCCGCCCTCTTCGATCAGCCCCTCCAGATGGAGTTCGATCGCCTCGCGTACCATCGCCAACGCATCATCGACGGTCGCGCCAGCGGAGACGCACCCGGGCAGGTCCGGCACGCTCACGCCGTAGTCGCTTTTTTTGTCTTTGTGGATCACAACGGGGTAGTTCATGGCTTGCTCCATCCGGCTTGCTTGAAGATACTGCGCAGGGTGCCGATCGGCAGGTCGCGTTTGGGGTGTGGGATCGTCACCGGCCCGGGCCGCGTGGGGTGCCGGTACTGGTGGTGGCTCCCCTTCGTGCGGGCGAGAACCCAGCCGTCGCCCTCCAGTTTTCGGATCACGTCCCGGCTGTTCATGTATAAGTATCACATACGGTGTGCATCGTGTCAAGGTCCATCCCGCTCGAATCTTCCGCATGGATCGCCTCCCCGACCGCCACTAGCAGCCCCAACACCGCCGCCCGATGCAACCGCAGCCGCGCCGACAGGTCGGGGGGCAGGTCCGCCGGGCGATGCCGCAGCCGGTCACCGTGGGCCGCCAGTTCGATCCCGGCCCGCCCAAGGGCCAGCAGCAGCGGGGCGTGGTCGAGGGCGTGGGGGTGGGGGTGCGGGTTCACAGTTCCCCCCAGCCGTCGCCGGTGTTTGTGGGAGTGTCTACACCGTCTACGTCTACAGCATTGCCGATCCCGGTATCGCCAACCGCATTTCTGTAGACGTTGACACCGTAGACGGGTGACAGCACGAAACGCCGTGCCTTCGGTTGACCCCGCCCGTGTTGCTCGGGTGTCACCCACGATCCCGCGCCGGCTTCCACCAGCGCCGACAGCGCCTCTTCCGCGTCGGCCACCGTGCGGAAGGCGCGGGATGCTTGGACCAACTCCCGCCCGCTCACGTTCCCGCCCTTGCGCTGGACCACCTCCACCAGTCCTCGGGATTCGCGCCCTTCGTCCGACTCACCCAGGATCGCGTAGACGCGCCGGGCTTCGTCGCCGAACCACCGGGCCAACGCCACGCCCGCCGCGATGCTCGCTTCGTCCACCCGTGCCGGATCGCGTAACGTGGCGTCACCCGCCGCCCGGCGGGTCAGGTGAACCACCAGCGCCAGCCGGGCCGCGTACCCCTCCAACTTCGACCACGCCGCCGACAGGTCGCCGGACAGTTCCGCTTGCTCCGCCGCGTGTTCGTTGTAGAACCGGACCCACGCCGCCTTCCCGTCATCGGCCAGCGTCACCAGCCGGGGCCGCCCCCCCGATTCGTCGCCGTCGTCAGTTTCCATCGTCGGTCTGAACAGCCGATCGAACACCGACGCGACCGCCGCTTCGGTTTCCGCGTTGACGTAGGCTTCGGTCCACCGCTTCGCCTTGCGCGGTGGACACGCCATCAGCAGCCGCGATGCCAGCCCATTCTCGGTGTTTTCGATCCCCAGCGCCCGCCGCAGGGTTTGCGGTTGGATGCCGCCCGCGATCGACACCGACGCGCGAGGAACGTACAACGTGCCGCCGCCCTTGCGATCCACCACCATCGCGCGACCGCCGAACATTTCCAACCACTTCGCCACGTCCCCGCCGCCCTTGCCTCCGGCGTATCGGTCGAAGTTGAACCACCCGGCGAGTTCATCCCGCACCATCAGCAGCCCGCGCGGGTTTTGTTCCAGCAGCACCGCCAGGGCTTCGGTCGTCGCGTCGTCGGTCCAGCACCGATCCGCGAGCGGGGCCTCGGGCCTGGCCGGTGGGATCGTGTCCGACTTGGATTTCCTCCAGTGTGCCGCGTCGCGTTCGTGCATCGCCAGCGCGTCGGCGTGTTGCTTCATCGCTTCCGCGTGTTCCTTCATGGCGTCGTGTTGCCGCTTGCGGATCGGGCGTAGCGCCAACTCCAGCGCGGGCGACTTGGCCGTACCGCTCTCGCCGATGATCGCCGTCCACACAATCGCCGGCTCGGTCCACCCGGGCTTGAGCTCGATCCGGTGGGTGTTGCCGATCGCCGATGCCAGCCCCGACATCATGGGCAAGGCGATGTAGGACGAATCGCACCCGATCGCCTTCGCCGCTTGGGTGACGAATCCCCGGATCGGTTCGGGCAGTACGTCAGCGGGGAAGGGCTTGAACGCGGGGACCGCCGACGTTTCCGGCGCGTCGGGCGTTGCCGCTTCCGGCTCGGTCTTGTCGGCCAAGGCTTCAACTTCCGCGCGGATCGGGTCCACGTCCCCGCCGCAATGCTCCACCAGGTCCGCCATATCGCCGCCTTCGGGCATCCTTGCCCATAGTTCAACCAATCGAACAATCCGCACCGACTTCGCGCCCGCCGCGATGCACAACCGCGCCACATCGTCGGCGTACCGCTCGCCCGCTTTGTCGTGGTCGGGCAGGATCACAACTTCACGCCCCGCCAGCGGGGACCAATCCGCCTTGCTCGCCGACTTGCTCCCGTGGGCGCTTGTCGTCGCCACCAGCCCGACCGATCGGGCCGCATGCGCCGCTTTCTCGCCTTCGGTGATGTACACCCGTTCGCCGGGCTTCGTGGCCAGCACGTCGGGCAGGGCGTACAGCGGTCGGCGCGTGGGCATCCCGCCGATGCACCAGCTCGCCGGCGTCTTGCTCACCGGGCGCACGTCTTTCCCCGTGGGCGTGTCCCACCGAACCACCAGCCCCACTCGCTCGCCCGCCGCGTTGTGGTAGGTCCACATCGCCGATCGTGGGCCTTGCCCGCGTTCCAACTTGGCCACCGCGTCGCGGTCCGTGAGGAACGTGCGCCCGCCAGTGGTGACACTGGCGACGGTGACACAACCTGCGCCGCGTGCGGGATTACGTGCGGTTGTGTCGCGGTCACCACGTCGCCGGGGCTTGAGCGCGTGTCCGTTCCGCCGGTTCGGGTCATCGGGGAACAGGTCCGCGCGCCGCAGCCCTATCGCGCCGCACACCTCATCGAAGGTACAGCCGGCGTGGCAGTTCACCAGCGCCCGCCCATCGTCGCCGGTATTGATCGACAGGGAAGGGTTCCGATCGTCGTGGGCGGGGCAGCGGGACGCCCAGCCGTCGCCCGCCCTCTGTGGTTCGTGCCCGTGTTTGCGTAGGGCCGTCAGGATTCGTTGTACGGGGTCGCTCATGCCGCACCCCCTTTCGCCGCAAGGCGCAACGCCGCGTCGATCGAGGCATCGTCGTCGGTCGTCGTCAGCCAACCACGCTTCCGAAGTGATCGGGCAAGTGCCGCACGCCACGTTGCCGAACGCGGCGGGCGTGATGGCAACCGGGCCGGGTATAGAATCGTGTGAAGTGTTCCCAGCATTGACACCCGCCCCGTTGTCAGACGGGGCCGCGTCGTTTTTTGGGGCGTGTTCATTGGCCTACCCGCTTCCGCGTGTCGATGAACCGCTCCAGGTCCGCCGTTGCGTACAGCCGACGCGCCAGCAGTTTCACCGATGGGAGTTCGCCGCGTGTCCGCAGGTTGTCGATCGTGCCGGGCGATACGCCCAGCAGCCGGGCGGCCTCTCGGCGATCCACCAGCATCGGGGCCGTCGTCGTCGGGGTGTTCGTGTCACTTGCCACGCGACACCCCCTTCGACGGCGTGGCGGATTCGCGCAGCCGATCGAACACGATCCGTTCAACTACTTCGGGATCGAACAGCAGCGCACTACCCGCGCGCAGGTGCGGGATTCGTCCCGCTTCGGCTTCGGCCCGCAGCCACGTCGCGGGGACGCGCAGGCGGCGGGCCATTGCTCCAAGATACAACGGTTTCTTGTTTTCTTCGATCATGCCCACACGAAAGCGAGTGGGCGTTTCTATCGTGGGTATTCTGGGGGGCAGTCAGGGGGCATTAGCGGGGTGTCGGCGCGGTCGCTTGCTTCAACGCTTCCGCCCCAGCGGGGAGAATCACCACGCCCGACCGTCCACCCTTCGGGTACTCCACCAGCGGGGGAGTTCGATCGGCCAACTTCCGCAGCCGCTTCGCTACCGCCTTGCGGTCTTGTGGTCCCTTGTCGGGCAGTACGTCGGAAACCTTGCGCCGCAGACTGGAGCTTCGAGCGAGAAACGCCAGCATTGACACATCGTGTTCGTCGATCGCCCCAACACCAGAGGGAAGGGCGGGGGGATTCGCGTCGCCGTTGTCATCAGCGGCAGACGCGAGGGCGACCTTCGCCGCTGCCCGATTGGTCGCTTCGCCCTCGGCCCACGGTTCCACAGATGCCAGCACCTGCTCCGCAACGTCCGCCGGGAGTTTGCAAACGTCCAGACCGGGGCTGTGCTTGTGGTGGTCGTTATCGACGATCGGCAACCGGAGCCGCCGCGCCACATACTCCTCCATAGACGCGGCCGTAACTGGTCCAACCGCAACCGCGGCATGGTCGGGCACGATGGGCTGCTGCTTGCCAACGTCCGCCAGTCCGCCCAACCAGTACAGAGCGATCGTGAGATAATCGGTAGGGTTGAACCTATTCAAGTGAGTCCGGTGCAGACTGTACGGGTTTGCTGTTTCGCGCATATCGGCGGGTTGCAACACCATGACTTTCCACACAAACTCAACGTATTCTCCGCCCTTCAGGTACGCCCGCGTCTGGGCTGCCATTGCTTCCCGGTTCTCTGTGGGCAGGTCGCGGTCCTGATAGATTGTGTCGCGGTCCAGCGCCGCCAGCGCCGCAGCCGCGCTCTCGGCTTCAAGGTTCTTCGGCAACTCACCGCCGCCGTGCTTTTTCAACAGGTCGGCCAACCCGACCGGGCACATCCCTTCAATCCGCACGAACCTGCCACAACTGTAGATGTTTACGTTGGGATCAACCAGATGGTGCCGCGCCAACAGTTCGCGGGCCAACGAGATTTCCCGAACGTGAAGTGCCAACTCTTCACGGCGATATACGTCCCCCAGTTTGCGATAGTCGTCGAACGCGGCCCGGATCGCATCGCCGAACCAGCCGTGTTTTCGCGCGAGTGTGCGAACGCGGTCCCGTACCGCCTGCAAGAGAGTGGGTTCATCCGTCCCGTGGGCCGTTCCTGCCATGAGTCGCCATCCTTTTGCGGGTCGGGCGGGCGGGGTCTTGGGGATGGTGTCCAAGACCGCCGCCCATCCGTTCGCGGGGGATCAACCCGCTACGCGTGGTTCATTCTTGGCGGGAGCGTAAGCCAGTGCGCGCAAACGACAGTTAGAAACTTGCCGTCGAATCGTGTCTGGGCATTCGCGTGAGTGATGCGAAACTAAACAAGTCAGATTGATACCAACATACGTATTGCATCTTTATTAGGGGTCATCGTTCATACATATTGCATCTTTGTTAGGTGGAATCGTTCAACGAAATAGTGCCGCAGGTCGGCGAACAGGGTGTCAAACGTCGGGCGTGTTCGTTCGTGTTGCATCGTGATACCTTTCCGTGGTTCAGTTCGGGCCGTCGATTCAGGAAACCCCCGCCGGGGGCTTTGGGGGCGACCGTTCATTTCTCAGCCACCGTTCGGGGCCATCGTCGGCGTACCGGCCCTCACCAATGCCACCACGCCCGCCCGGATCGCCGGGGGCAGGTCGGCCCATGCTGCAAACACCGCCGCCAACTCGGGATCGGTGGGCGTGGCCGGGGGTGTCGGTGGGGGCGTCGGCGGACCAAAACCAGCCCCGTTGTTGCCGGATTTGCTGCCGCCCGAATCAGAAACCAGTGTTTTTCCCGATGAAAACTGCGATAGTTCGGACCCCATCGGGGTCATTCCCACATCTTGCACCGAACAGCACAGAGTCGCAAGGCTTTGCAGAATTGCGACTTACGCGATTCGGGCCAGCAGCGGTTGCGGCTTGGTGCGGGCCAGTTCGGCTGCATGCAGCGTCGCTTTTTGCGGCGCGGCCCACGGCAGATCATCGGGAGAAGTCAGCCCGAGGTTGATTGGCGGGGCCATGGTTTCCTGAAGTTTATCCGCATCCAACGCCGGCCCGATCTTGCGGTGGTTCTTGTTGTACGGCGTGATGAATCAAGAGCGCGGAGTGCAACCCAAAGATCGTTGGCGAGCAAGCGGGCGACGGTTGGGCCGGGCCGCTCTTTAACAGTGAAGTTGTGGGCCCTGCATCACGGGCACCCGGCAAAGTACGCCGCGAGGAAGTCGAAGATGTCCTGAACGGTGATGGTACTCGAGGCGTTGAAGTCGGCGCTGGGGTCGTTGCCAAAGTACGCGGCGAGGAAGTCGAAGATGTCTTGTACGGTGAGGGTGCCAGAGCAGTTGAAGTCGGCGGGGCAACTGGTGAGGTTGACGACCGTCGAGAAGACGTTGTCGCAGTCGCCGATGACCTTGCAGTAATACTGGCCCGCATCCTGTGGTTTGAAGTTGCTGATCGTGATCGAGGCGGTTGTTGCGTTGCTGACGATCGCGCCGCTGGGAAGTGTGCCGTTTCCGACTTGTGCGAAGATCGGGAAGGCGGGGACAAAGCGCCACCACTGGTAGGAGAGCGTGCCGTAGTTGCCGGGAGCGAGGGTTACGGACAGGACCTTGGTGCCGTTGGCGCACACCGGGCCGCCCACGGGCTGGGTTTGGATGGCGGGGTTGCCCGTCAGGGCGAAGGTGCCGTCGCCGCTCTCGACCTGGGAGATGCCGCAGGGCTCGGTGACGATGCAGCGGTATGAGGTGAAGGTGTCGGCGATGTTGAGGCCGGTGATCCCGAGGGATGGGGATTGCGCGCCGGTGAAGGTTCCGCCGTTACCGGTGGGGCCGTTGTTGATGTTGCCCCAGCAGTTGATGAAGGGGCAGGGGGTGAACTTCTGCCACTGGTAGGTGCTGCCGGGGGGCGTGGCGGTAATGGCGAGTGAGCCGTTGCCGAAGGGGCACGCCGCCGTCGGCGTGGGGCCGGAGGTGACGACCGGCGCGGGTGAGGGCGAGATGGACGCGGAGTTGGAGGGAATGTTGCCGATGCATGGGATGGAGACGATGCAGCGGTAGTCGGCGAAGTCGCCGGGGTAGAGGCCGGCGACGGTGAGATTGGGGGTATTGGTCCCGCCGTAGTTGCCGCCGTTGCCGGTGGGGCCGTCGAAGATGTCGTTCCAGCAGTTGATGAAAGGGCAGGACGTGAACTTCTGCCACTGATAGGTGCAACCGACGCAGGGGTTGACGGCGACGCTGAGGAAGGCATCGTTGTCGCCTGGGCAGCCGCCGGTGTCAAAGGGTCCGATGATCGCGGGTGCGGAGTCGATGACGGTCAACGCTGCGGCGGCTGAGGCCAACTGGCTTGTGGCGCCGCAGCCGAGCACGCCAAAGACGCAGCGATAGAAGGTGGAGTCCGCTCCCTGGGCATTGAAGATTGAGAACGTGGAGGTACCGGTGCCAAAGTAGGTGCCGCCATTGCCGGAGGGGCCGTCGAAGATGTAGACGAAGCCGAAGATGGGAGAGGCCACGTACTTCTGCCAGGCATACGTGACGCTGCTTGGCGGGATGCTCGGCGCACTGGGTGAGGCAAAGAAGAACGGGCTCTGCCCGAGACAGGCGGTGGTCGAAACGGGGTTGATGTTCCACCAGACGAATGCGGGGCCATTAAAAACGACCGGCGCGGAGAAGACCTCGCATGCGCCTTGAAGGCTCACGCCGACGGTGTACGAGCCCGCGTCGGCGAACGTCAGGTTGCTCATGTTGAGCGTTGCGGAGTTGCTGGTGCCGCTGAAGATGGCTCCCGAGGGTTGGACGCCGTCGGCGAGCTGCACACCGTTCTTGAACCACCGCAACGTGGGCGTGGAACCGACCTGCCACGAGAAGCCGACCTGCATGAAGGCGCTGCCTCCGGGGCAACCATTATCGCCGATGGCTCCGATGTTGTCGATACTTGCGCACGGCAGGTTGCGCACCACCCATCCCCGCGGGTTGCCGTTGAACAGGCCGTATCCGCACATGGCGGTGCCATCGGCCGAGATCCCCGTCGCGTCGGTGAGTTGCCACCCCGCGAGGTTCACGCCGCGGCCCGTAAGGTGGGCCGCCAGCGGCTGGGAGCCCATGGCCGGCGTCCAGACGAACGAGCCGAACCCGCCGACCAAAGGATCGACGGCTTGCCCGATGATCAGAGTCCCGTCGCCATTCACGGCCCGCGGGCGTAGCGCCGTCGTGTTCACTGAGAGCAACGGCAGCGCGACCATCCCGCCGGGGGTAGTCCAGCGGAAGCCCAGTTCGGTTCCGCCGCCGGTGTTGTAGCGCCCGACGATGACCGTGCCGCCGAAGTTGTTGATCGTGCTGTTCGCACTGATCGCCTCGGCCCTCGCCCACACCATGCCGGGGAGCGACCCCAGATCTTGCATGCCGCCTCCGCTCGCAAATCTAAATGCCCGTGTGCCGCTGAATCCCACGACAATCGACCCATCGCCGCTGACGGCCCGGGCCGACGACGAGGGCTGCCCGGCGAGCACGCTCAGGTTGGGCGATGACCCCGGGCTCGTCGAGTTCCACCAGAACGCCCGCTCGGAGGGGGTCCCGCTGCCACCCACGACGATCACGCCACTGGGCGTCATGCCGAAGGCCTGATTGAACGACCCGAATCCCGTGACGATCGGCAACAACTGATACCCGCCGGTCGTCGTCCAGCGAAAGGCCCGCGCGCTTCCGGAATCGCCATAGCCCGCCAGGATTGTGCCGGTGGAATCGATCGCCTGGGCGAAGGAGTTCAACACGCCGCCCGGCAGGAGCCCCATGTTCTGGGTGCCACCCGAGAGCGTCCAGCGGATGGCGCGGTCGTTGGAGCCCGCGTCTTCGCTGAAGCCAGCGGCGGCGGTGCCGTTGGAGTTCACCGAATACACGCGGGTCAAGCCGCCGCCCGGGATCGGCGGCACCTCGGAGATGGACTGTGCCGTGGCCGGCCCCGAGGGGAGTGTACCAAGAGCGGCGATGAGGAGGGCGGCGCAGAATCGTGATCGGGTGTGCATGGTCACGGGGCTGATCTCCGGGCGGGGTATTAAATGTGGCGTTGGCGGCGAGCGTGTTCAATTTAGCGAGCTATGACCGCGCAGAGTACAGATACTCCCCGCACATGGTTCGCGGCCGGGTAAGCGAATCTTGCACCGAGAACGTGATTCTGGCAGCAAAAAACTGGCAAACGACGGATTTTGTTGGGTTCGCCACGACCCATAGGTCCCGCACCCGCCCAAAGACCCTGCCCATACCCATCACCGAAGGCCGTTCTGCAACAATCTTCGTCAACAGCCTGCTCGGCCGGAAGCGGTTCCGGACCTGCAATCCGTCTGTCAATGGGCGCTCGCCCTGCTGCTTCGCCGACTTTAACACCGACGCAATCGCTCCATCCGAGATCTCTTCGACTTCGTCGCGGCGTACTTCGCCGGTTGCCCATGATGCCGCGTGATTCTCGGCGCTGATCGGCGCACGCACCCACTCACCACCGCGGCCCGGGCCTCTTGCCCGGGCCGTGTTCGTTGAGCGGTGTGCGGCATCAACTTTGGCCGCCCCCCCC
>Ga0209591_10001767_pt1 | contig 26409 bp, 33 predicted proteins | sample MAT01_FD_187207 | JGI IMG/M metagenome (GOLD analysis project Ga0209591, IMG submission 187207) | Freshwater microbial communities from Lake Fryxell liftoff mats and glacier meltwater in Antarctica - MAT-01 (SPAdes) (version 2) | ecosystem: Environmental > Aquatic > Freshwater > Ice > Liftoff... | reverse complement strand
GAGTGGTTTGCCGTCGCCATATTTGCTAGCCGCAGTCTGGATGTGCCGTTCCCATTGCCATATCGCTATCTCAACCCACAAGTGAAGCGAGTTTACCTAGATGAGTTAGGCGAAGTCACACCAACTGTTGAACTAGACATCGTAAAGCTTGTCGTTGCAACCGAAGTCAAGGTAGAGCAAGTCAATTCACTGATCCAGCAAGCACAAGAGCAGTTTAGCGATCTTGCCGTCAAGCAGAAAGTTATAGAATTAATTCAGACAATATTGGTTTACAAATTTACCCAGTTAAGTCGTCAGGAGATTGAAGCTATGTTTGGACTAGATGAGTTAAAGCAGACGCGGTACTTTCGCGAAGTAGCAGAGGATTTTAAGCTTGAGGGCAAGCTTGAGGGCAAGCTTGAGGGCAAGCTTGAGGGCAAGCTTGAGACAGTATCTCTGTTGCTAAAGTTAGGTTTAAGTGTTGAAAAAATATCTGAAGAATTGGGCGTAGACATAGAATTAGTGCGGCAGAATGCCCAGCCTTTACCCTAAATTAAAAAGCCCCAAATAGTTAAACTGGGGCTGATTTATTTAAAATTAAATTTACTTAAATTAAAACTTTAAATGTTTCGTTCGCTGAGTTCACGGCTCATGTAATCAAATGGCGCGGTCAGCCAGTCAGCATTTTCACCCACCAATTCGATCGCTAAATCCTTAAGAATTTGGATTCCCTGAACAGTTGGACCAATCGGCACGCCGAGAGAATTGTAGGTATCACGCAATCCCTGAAGGACACGCTCATCTAAAATATAATTATCAGCCGCAACCAGAGCGTAGGTGGCATAGCGCAGATAATAGTCCATGTCTCTGAGGCAAGCAGCGTAGCGGCGGGTAGTATAAGCATTTCCACCAGGACGCAGCAGATCGGGAACAGCTTCAAATAGCTGGTTACCAGCCTGACGAATCAGGGATGCAGCATTAGCAGTAATTAGGGATGCAGCTTTGAGCCGAGCCGCACCAGTGCCAAAATATGACTTAAGACTATCGATCGCATCACGATCTAAGTAACGACCCGTGGCATCGTAGATGTCGATTAAACTAGTCACCGCATCTTTCATAAAAAATTCTCCCTTATGAATGTTTGTAGTCAGTTTTATATATTCTTTAAAGATACATGACTTCGCCGCACACCAGCTTAACTGTTTGATTAACTGTTTAAGTCAGTCTCAGTTCTAACTAGTTCGATCTTCTGCGCGTCAGTATTAATGACAGTTACACACGTAAGCTAAACCAGGAAAAACATATGAAATGGGTTAATGGTCTGTCAACCAAGGTTTCTCTGGAAGCAGCGATTCAAGACTTGACGCAGCAGGTTTTAGAGGGGCTAGATGGTCGATCTCCAGATTTGGGGATTTTGTTTGTTTCTAACGCCTTTGGCAGTGAGTACTCGCGTCTATTACCTTTGTTGGCAGAAAAAATTGCGATTAAGCATCTAATTGGCTGCTCTGGTAGTGGCATTGTTGGTGGGGGGAAAGAGCTGGAATCAAGTCCAGCTCTTTCTTTGCTGGTGGCAAACTTACCCAATGCTCAAGTACATACGTTTCATATCGAAGACGAGGACATCCCCGATCTCGACAGTCCACCCGATCGATGGCAAGAATTAATTGGTGTGGCAGCACAAGAGCAACCCAACTTTATAATTCTGTCCGATCCATTTTCATTTCACGTTACCGATTTGTTACAAGGCTTAGATTTCGCTTACCCCAAAGCTGTTAAAGTCGGAGGGCTAGCAAGTGCGGCTGGAATGAGTTCTAATGCGCTATTTGGCAGCGATGTTGAATCAGGATATCAGCTATATCGTCAGGGGTTAGTAGGATTAGCACTCTGGGGCGATGTCACGATCGACGCAGTAGTAGCTCAGGGCTGCCGTCCGATTGGCAAAACCTTACAGGTGTCAGAGTGCGATCGAAATATTATTTTGTCTTTAGAAGATCGTCCACCGCTCCAAGCATTACAGGATGTAGTCGGCGATTTAAGCGATAGCGATCGAAGTCTGGCAGAGCATTCCCTGTTTATTGGCGTAGTGATGAATGAGTTTAAACAAACACCAGGCGAGGGCGATTTTTTGATTCGCAACATTATCGGGGTTGACCCTAAAAGTGGGGCAATTGCTGTGGGCGATCGAATTCGACCTGGGCAAAGAATCCAACTACATTTACGTGATGCCAAAGCTTCCGCCGAAGATCTAGAAGATGCCATTGGTCGTTACGCTCAACAGGTAGATGCCGATCACCTCCACGCCGCCGTGATGTTTGCCTGCTCTGGTAGAGGCGAGCGACTTTACGGCAAAGAAGGATTTGATACAGGGATATTCCAGAAATCCATCGGCAATCTGCCAATGAATGGATTTTTCTGCGGCGGTGAAATTGGTCCTGTGAGTGGCACGACATTTCTGCACGGCTACACATCAGTCTTTGGAATTTTTCGGGCGAAATAGATCGAGACAAGCTCAGGTCGGGCTAACAGGTAACAAATTCTGATTGACTAGAAGCTTATCCTCAAAATATGGCAATACTTCTAGACAAAAAGCCTCGGTCGCCTTGGAGCGATAGCGATTAGGGTTACTGATTTGGGACAGAGTGCGTTTGATTACTAAACCATCGATCGAAACTCGTCGCAATGCGTCCATCTGTAGCTCTTTCTCGATCGCCGTCGTAGACAAAAATGCTGCCCCCAGTCCCGCCTGCACGGCATTTTTAATTGCCTCAATTGAGTTTAGCTCCATCTCGATTGTGAGTTGACGCGGGTCAACCCCACTGCGTAGTAGTACTTGGTCAATTACCTTGCGAATCGTTGACTGCGAGTCGAGCGTAATAAACTTCAGGCGATATAACTCTTCTCTAGGTAAGATCCCAACCTGAGCAAGTGGGTGTGACGGTGGTAAGACTAGGGCTAGTTCATCTTCGGCATAGGGCGTAATTTCGAGCGTATCCTGTAACTCGATCGGGATTTCACCGCCAATAATTGCCAAATCTACCTGACCATTGGCGACACTCCAAGCAGTTCGACGGGTAGAATGGACATGGAGTTGAACCGCGACATCGGGATACTTGTTCCGAAAGAAACCAAGCATCCGTGGCATCAGATAAGTACCAGTTGTCTGACTGGCCCCGATAATTAGAGTCCCACCATTGAGATTTTGGAGATCTTCGATCGCTCGACAAGTCTCCTGGCATAAGCTGAGAATGCGATCGCCATAGGATAATAACAATCGCCCTGCTTCTGTTAGTTGTGCCCGTCTCCCTCCTCGATCGAATAGTGGTACATCTAGCTGTCGTTCTAAATGCTGCACCTGTAAGCTCACCGCAGGCTGAGACACATAAAGGCTGTCAGCCGCCCGTTTAAAGCTTCCCTCGGCAGCAATTGCCTTGAGAATGCGTAATTGATCTAAGGTGAATGGAATGTCGATCATAAAATAAAGAGTGAAAAATTATGAATCGGGAGGTAATCCAGGATTTCTTGAATTTACCAGGTGTTATTGGCGTTGCTCTTACCAATCGGCGCATGAGACCGTACTTTCATGGTTTCAATGCGATCTTGAATGGACAACAGCAGCAAGCAATGGCTCAGGGTATACATCAGGTGATCGAAAATATTCCCGAAGGCTTGATATCCTTTGAGTTTTACTTCATTGGGAATATTGCCTTCATTTACAAACTACCTCATGATCTGGTGCTTTTGGTACTGGGAGACAAGAATCTAGACATTAAGGAATATGAAGCTTCGATCGATCAGGTGAGGCAAGAGATTGAAATCGATGTCTACAGTGCCGTTGCCACATTTAAGCAATTATTGGGAAGCATTACGCAGACATCTTTGCGGCATGCAGAAAACATTGGATCTAATACTCACTTATCAGAAAGCAAGCTACAAGAAAGTGAGCCAAAGCTTGCCACAGTCTCTCCACGAGTGGAAATTATTACTGCTGAACCTTCGATCGAAATCCCTTTAGTAATTTCTGAAGTATTGCCCACTTCAGAAATTACGACTCCAGAATATAAGCCCCCAGAATATAAGCTCAGTGAATTTTTGATCGCGCTCAACAAACTCAGCCGCTTTACAACTCAATATCTCGGCAAGGTTGTGGTCGGAAACTACTGGAAAAGTGCTCGTCCTGACTCGGCTTGGCTCCAACAAATCACGATCGATCGAAATGCGACGATCTCATGTCCCGATCAAGAACTTATAATCTGTAGTCCAGAACAGCAGCAACAACTTCAGGAGTGGGCTAAAACCTATACCAAAAGATGCAAACAGGTGATTCGTAACTTTGACAATATGGTGATGCATGACTGCTTGGATGCACATCAGCAGATGTTACTAAATATTACCAATTAGAAAAATATCTGTCGATCGATCTAAATTTTAAGACTGGCTAATTATTCAGCTATTTAGCGGATTATGACTAACTCAGAAAGTCCTGTATGTTTGTACATAGATGTAGCATTTGAGGATATACAGACATCCTTGATAAGTTAGACTTGAGATGCTTTGCATGGTAAAGGAATAGTAGTATGGCAAAACGCGTCCGAATTGAGCCAATCGCACAGGAAGCAGACATCGAGACTAATGGAGCTTTGCTGTCTATTTTGATGGAAGAGGATTTAAACATCCTCAAAGAGTGTGGCGGCAGAGGTATGTGTGCCACTTGTCATGTTTACATTCAAGAAGGCATGGACTCACTCAGTCCGATGGCACGACGTGAACAACGAACTTTGGAGGTAATTACCACCTGCAAACCAAATTCTCGATTAGCTTGCCAAGCGCGGGTGATGGCAGAGGGCGTGATCGTCGAACTACCGATCGGGATGTACGTGCAGTCGATTCAGGATATCGAAGCACTGATTGGGCGGCGGTGTGAAAGACCATTACTGCACCCAATTACAGGTCAAACCTTGGTTGAAGTTGGACAGTTGATTTCTCGATCGGTGATTAAGCAACTGCAAAACACAGATTTTCGGGTTGGCGAACATTTAGCGAAAAGCAAGAAAGTTTGAAGATCGATTTATTAATTATTAATTTACTAATCACTGAGAACAGCAACTATGACATTAGCAGCAGAACAGTCGCTTGATTCATTAGGTCATGCCTTAAGCAAACATAAAAATAATCACTATAGCTTGCAGGATTTTTTCAAGCCAGATCCAGAGCATGGTGTGGTTAGAGACTGGAATGGTTTGCGCCAGATCTTTACCAGTGAGGACTTTATCATTGGCTTGCAAGAAGGCTTAGAAGAAGAAGTGGGGGATGCCTCAGCCGCAGTGATGTACACAATCGGCTGTGAGTGGGGCAAAAAAGATGCCGAAGTGTTTACCGAGTGGTTTGAGCGTGACTTTAATCGCAGTATTCGTCAAACTAATTTGCCTTTCTTGCTAGAAACCTGGTGGTGGCCATTCACCTCCCAAGGTTGGGGACGTTGGCAGATGGATATGACCGATCGAAAGCAAGGATTTATGTTTATCAGCATCTTTGACTCAGCCGTAGCACGAAGCCTAGGTGATGTCGGCAAGCCTGTTTGCCATCTCTATGCTGGTTTGTTTTCTGGTTTCTTTACATATCTAGTCAAAAAGAAATTGGAGTGTATCGAGATTCAGTGCTACTCGATGGGCGAAAATTACTGTAAGTTTCTGCTTGGTGGCAACGATCGAATTGATGCCGCTTCTTTCTGGCTAAATGAAGGTGCGACCAGCCGTGATATCGAAAAACGTTTACGTAATGGCGAGTTGACGGGATGAATACGATCGTTAAACATGCGGCAAGTAATGGCTCTAACAAGTCATCCACCTGGATGCTCCAGTCTGTTCGCAGTTTTTGGCAAGGAGTGAATTGGGAAAACCACCCTTTAGAGTTAATATCACCACCAAACTCTGATGGTACACCTACAGTTCTGAGTCTAAAGTTGGCAGTCAAACAATACTTTAGTCTGATTGCTTGGACGGGTGATTCGATCGCGCCCCAAGCCACAACACCGAATTTGCCGATCGATGATGATGAAAAATCAGAAACCTTAGACGACTTTATCGACGATATCTCGAAATTCTTTTAAACACTATGGATGCCAAGATCAAAGACCTGATTGAACAAGCTCAAGATCGCTATCTCAAATCTGATGAGTTGGACTTACTTGATGGCTATGTGAAGTCTCTGCCCGAACGATTGACTCTGTATAAACTTTTGCGCGATCGAGAAATTGAGATTCTCCAAAAAGTTGCCGATCGAGCTGAGATCGAACTTAATAAAACTGATACAGCCGATATCGAGAGTGGGATCAAAAATCTCATTCTGGTGATGCGCTACTGCGCCATGGGGATGCTGCTTAACGACGAAAACTTCCTTAAACAGAGGCTGTTGCGGTGGTTAGAGCAGATTATGGCACTAAAAGAGATGCGTCAGATTAATGATGTGCTCTACAAGTTGTTGAACCAAATCCTGCGACAAGAACTCAGCACCCATCAGCTTTCCTTGATCCAACCTTTGATCACAACTGCTCAAGTCACCCTGATCTACTAACCCATTAAGCATATGATTTCCGTAGCCGATTTACTTCAAGATAATCAAATTCCTGCCAACTACTATGGCTATGATGCTTACATCAAGGGCGATCTGGAACTAGGTTTGCTAGAAAGTCGTCGAGGGGATCGACTGATCGCAGTGCCAGACACTTTAATCCAAGCCCTGTATGAAGGACTGGAACAAGAGACAGGACAAGCATCGCGCCTAGTTTTATTCAACTGTGGCAAGTGGTGGGGTAAAAATTTCTACACGCGCTTTAGTGAAGAAATATCTGACTATTATGGTAAACCTCTGGCTGAGTTAGACATGATTTTATTCTTGCAATGCCTGAAAGAATGCTGGCTAACTCACGGTTGGGGGAGAATTGAGTTTGACCCGACATATCAGAATCAGGGGTTTCTGATGATTAAGACCTATCAATCTCCCTACAGCAAAAAACTCGCTAAGCCCAGACCTAGCTGCTTTATGGAAGCAGGTATCTTGACTTCATTTTTCTCACGTCTAACTGGTCGAGACTTACTGGCGATCCAAATCTCTTGTGAATCGATGGGTTCTGACTGTAATCGCTTTGTAATCGCGCTAGAAGATCGTTTGGCGATAGTAGACTCTTCGATCGAAGAAGGTTTAGATTATGAGTCAATCATGACCAGTTTGCTAAGCTGAGATTAAAGCTCTCTACTTCAAAAGCAGATAATACAACTCGCCGTCGGTATTCATTAAGCCTGCTCGATCTTGAGCGGACTGACCTGTACCCATAAACACATCAACTCGCCCCGCCCCTGTGATCGCCCCACCTGTATCTTGATCCAAGACAAAACGGCTGACAGGGCGAGAGACTAGAAGATTATTCTTGCTTTTATCAGCGAACGGTAAAGTCGTGCGGATCAGGGCGATCGAACCTGGCGGGAAAATCGATTTATCCGTGGCGATCGAACGTTCTGCGGTCACAGGCGACCCAATACTACCTGTGGCGGCTTGACCCATCGTGTCGCGAAAAAATACATAGCTATCATTCCGATTGAGATAACCATCTAACTCTTGAGGCTTTTGCTGGAAATAGGCGATTAGTCTTTGCAGCGTCACATCTTCCAATCGCATCTTGCCATCCTTAACCAATTCCTTGCCGATCGAATTGTAGGGGCGATCGGTTTTACCTGCATACCCTACAGTCATCACTTGTTTGTCCGCTAATTGCAGCCGCGCCGAACCCTGAACGTGAATCAAAAATGCTTGAAATCGATCGTTCAGCCAAACTAATTCCAACCCTTTCAGTTTGCCACGCTCTAACTCAACCCTAGTCGGATGCGGCGTTTTCCAAGTGAGAAAATCTGGGGGCAAGCGATAGAGCGGATATTTGAACTTCTCAGTCCGATCTCGACTAGCAGGGAATACTGGCTCAAAATAACCCGTGAAATGGACAGTCCCTTTGCCATCCAACCCCACCGACTTATACAAATCAAATTCGCGCAGTACGGCTTGGTTCAGTGCCATGGCATTGGGGGCAGATTCCACCAGTTGACGAAATCTCACGAGGCTTAGCTCAACTCGATCTCGACTAAACCCAGCAATCGGATATTTCTTCGCGGCTGTACCTGTGCGAATGTAGCGCAGACTGTGATCGATTGCCGTGAGTAATTGGGTTCGATCGATTCCAAACAGATCATCCACAGGTAGATTTACCAGCTTTGCTAGCTCCTGCGGTTTCAATTTAACTAATGTCTGAGTTGGCTTTGGCGGCTTGGCACGATCGAACGGTTTAATCGGCTGAGGCGTGGGCTTGGCGGGAGTAACTGGATTTGCCGCCGAACTTGACGGAGCAACACTGCTGTAACCATTAAACAGCAAGCCATGAATGATTAGTAATGCAGGCAGATTTTTGAGCATTTAGTTCGAGTCCTGATTTCTATACGTGACGTTGATGCTTGACTTTTGTTCGTACAGTTTATTCATATATTTCGGATCGATCTTGAGTCGATAGCAAATTTTGAGGATCTGATTTAGTAACGCCTGTTGGTAAATGCCTCGATCTCGAAATCGCCGCGCCGAAGTCATGACTTTTCGATCGACTAAAACTGGCATCCCAAAAGCCTTTAACCTTTCACTCAACAGCGTATCCTCGAAAATATCCAGATCGGGAACATAGTCGATCGACTTTAACAAATCCCTGCGCGCAAATATACAGTGATCGAGGTAAACAATGCCAGTTCGTTGAAATCTAATTCGATTGGCATACCAAGATGTAAATCGCAGCAACCAGTGATCGAGATCGAAGCTATGTTGGAATCCGCCCCAGAGTGCACCTGTCGATCGATCGATCATCAGTTCGATCGCATTTAAAGCCTCAACTTCTGGCAATAGAGTCGCGGGATGATGTAACAAAACGATCTCGCCTGTACTGATTTCGATCCCTTGATTTAATCGCTGCGCCCGATTGATCGCATCGCTCATGACTAGCTTAACCTGGGGATATTGAGCAATAAAATCTTCGGTGCCATCGTTACTTTGACTAACCACGGCAATAATCTCTTTACTGCCTTGTTGGTCGATCAGGTTGGGTAAAATGCGCTGAATATAACCATGACGCATCTCATTCAAACAAGGCAAAATAATCGAGCAAGTCATACTGAAGTAAAATAAGGCTTTTGTGCTGGATAACTATAATCTTTAACTTTAGACGGTTCTCGCTTTTCTCGATCGCGGCAATTATTTCGCTCTCTGTTGTTTCAGGCGTGGTAAGCATTACGTCTCCAGTGATGGCGGCACCGAATCCACACCTGTTTTGCAATCTCTGGATCTAAATCCCGATCGGAAAAAGAAAATCTTTAACATCCTCAAAGCCAACGGCGATGAAATCAAAGCGGTTTTAACTCCAGAGCAAATCAAAAAAGTTCAAGAACTCCAAAGAAAACCTTAGCCAAAGCCTTAACTTATCTTTACTATATTAATTTTGGTTGCATTATCACATCCTCCGAAATTAATGATTTATTCTATTCAAAGGGGAATTAAAAAGATTAGTTAGCTTTTAGCTTTCTAGTTGGTTCTGATTAATTAATTTGATTGAGATTTGATTTGGGAGCGAATGAACTTAAGTTTTTTCTTTGTCTATCAGATCGTTTATTAGATTATTTATTAGAGCGGTGGAGTACGTCGAAGATATATCTAAAAGTAATTCTTGGGGGCAAGAGTTTTAGTTATTTAAATAATCTAGCAGCCAATCTCAGCATATGTTCCAATCTAACTTCTTAGTTGGTTTCGTAATATGATCGCTGAAATATTTATCTGCGAGTAAATAATTTCGATCGCTAATATTCGCTAATCCTCAACAATTAATTAATGAACAGTTAAGACGCAAAAATTGTGTTTTTGAATAATTTTGATTGTTAGGATGAACATCTATGCAAACTATAAATCGCACGCTCGAAGAAAAAATTGTCGAAGTTGAGCGCACTTATCTTAGCAATGGCGAGATATTGAAACTGGAAAGTTTTGTTGGCAGCTTTGCTCAACGGGCCAAGACCTACAATCTACTTCGAGATCGAGCTGAATCGATCGTCACCGCATCTCTAAGTCATCTAGAAAAAGCCTATCCTAGTCTCTACCAGAAGCAGGCTAGTCGCTGCAAATACGATATGTCGAATGTGTTGCGCTACATGGCACTGTCTATCTTGTTGGATGACGATCGAATTTATAGAGACCAAATGATGGACTGGTTGTCTACTGTAATTATTTCCTACCAAATTTCGAGCGAGTGTGCAATGGCATATCACAAAATGCAAGAGGTGATCGAAGAACATCTACCTTCTGAATGTGCTGCCCTCGTCAAGCCTTTGACAGATATGACAGTCTCAATGTTGAGCCGATAATGGCAACCACAAATACTGAGTTTGAGAAATAATTTTAGATTAATTCAAAACTCAAATTTAACAAACAACTTAACAACTACAATTATCGGGGAAAATTGCCATGAACTGCGATCGACCTATTGTTCTTAACCGCAAGTCTAGCTCGGAAGAACGACAAGTAGCCTTACAGCATATCTATGCTCAAGTGCTAGAACGTCAGCCCTACACTTTTGAGCGCAAACAGCTACAAAGCCAAGAAAAGGATTTTTTGAGCGGTAAATTGGGAGTAAGACACTTTTTGCGTGAATTGGGGTGCTCCAGCATCTATCTTGACAGTTTTTATGCCAATTGCTCGAATTTGAAATTTCTAGAGTTGTGTTTCAAGCATTTCCTAGGGCGCGCCTTGATTGATGAAGCAGAGGTTGAACACCATATCGGAATACTGATGAAACATGGTGTTTCTGCCATAATTGCCGAAATTATCGGTTCAGAAGAATACAGTAAAGCTTTTGGTTGTTTTACAATTCCCTACGCTCGCACTCTCAAGTTTTATCCTTCCACGCAGAATTTTTTGCAATCTCAAATCATCAATCGGGAGCATGTAGGTCAGAGGGGTAGATACGTACCTACGCTCTACTGGAAGCAACTAGGTTTAAATTGTGAATCTGGTACTTGTATTCACCCTGAAGTTGATGGCGCTTATAAAATGGAAGAATCTCAGCAGCAGAACATCCATCAAATGACACTCGACGACGAAATTGAAGAACTGCTGCAAATGCTGCAAAAAGGAGGAGATGCTAAAACGACGCTTAGGCAAATGTCTACTCAGAAACGAGAAACATTAGCCGCACTGGTCAAGCAAAAGGTCAAAAGAGACTAGAGAGATCGGTGATCTTCTTTCCTCATTTCCCTCATTCATTGTGATGAGGGATTTTTGTTGGCAGTAATTATTTTCTATATATTTCCGTGACATGAGCTACGGGAACAGACTGGCTCTAATCAATATAATTCCAAATTAGTTTATTTTTTAGGAATTATTGTTAGCTTAATTTTTGATTTAACAAATTAAAACATCACACGAATGTCAGCGAAATATCAACTAAATCTTAACGAATGTCCTTTTGGCATTGCCTTTTGTGTAGTCTGTGCTAATCTACTCAGAATTACATTAGGTGTTTCTTACGATCGATTTATTGATTTCTCAAATATATTTTATCTAATGAACGATAAAATTGCTGAGATCCTGTAAGATTGCCTAACTATAAACGCTGAAAATCGGATTATTGGAGGTTAATTCTATGAATAAAGGTGAATTAGTCGATGCAATCGCATCCAAAACTAGCGTAACCAAGAAAGACGCTGATGCAGTGCTATCGGCTGTTTTGGAAATGATTGTGGAAGCAGTTTCCACTGGTGATCGAGTCACACTGGTCGGATTTGGCTCATTTGAACCTCGCGATCGTAAAGCCCGTGAAGGACGTAACCCTAAAACTGGCGACAAGATGACAATTCCTGCCACTACAGTACCTGCTTTTTCCGCAGGCAAACTGTTCAGAGAAAAAGTGTCTCCCCCTAAAGTCGAAGAGAAACCTGCTGCTAAAAAAGCCAAGAAGTAAAACCGTAGAGACAAAAACTGTCAAACGAACAGATTGTCATAGGTTTTGTTGTAGGTTTATAGCTAGATGTCGATTTAAAGATTGTATATGTTCATGCTCAAAGCAGTTCATCATCCCATCTCACAAAGACATCAGCTATTTTTGTGTCTATATACTTATCTCATGTCCAGTGATAATTGATTACCAATCACCAAATTTATGGATAAGCAATTGGATGAAGCTCTCTCTATAGAAATTGCTCGATCGACCCAAAGTTCAGCGAAATCTTGCTTTGAAAACGCTTACAAAGCTGCACTTGCCACAGATGGCTCGATTTATGTGCAAGGCTTTTTGGTATTTCAGGGCGATCCATTCAAGCCAGTTGAACATAGCTGGTTAGAACTTGTCGATCGAATTGTCGATCCGACATTCCCACATCTCAAGAAAGCTGCTCAAGATCTGCATTACTTTCCCGCCCACAGACTTACGCTGAAGCAACTCACTAAGTCGATCGAAGAGGCTCTAGAAGATTACCCCGAAGATGAAGCCTTACCCGTTTATGGCAATACTCCCTATGAATATTATGGCGATGTCATGCTAGGAAATGCCGACTATCTGATCGCTCACAAAGCCGCAGAAGCTAAGTGCCGTGAACTAAATCGACCGAAGCTCAGCTAGGATTGATGTGTTTTTTGATGGAAGACTAATACGCGGGTGGCGATTTAGTTGAGATTGGCTCTTTAGATCAGCTACTAAGCGTAGATTAGACGACCTGCGATTGCTGATCTCGTTGCAAAGCTGCCCTGAAATCGTCGAGATGCGCCTCACTCTGAGGCAACCAGAATGTGCCATTGCCGACATTTGCCGATGGAATCACATCACATACGGGTCGATCGAGGATAAATGTATCGCTTAGACGAATACCCCAAGCATCACAGCCAAATTTTTCAGAGTCAGCTTGATAAGCGGATAAACTTTCGCCGCAGCCGTGGGCTTCGCGATCGCTAGCAAAACTCTCAGGATCGTATTTCACCACATCGATCACAGTTGCTAGTCCTTGAATTGATAAAGCAGGAAAAGTATCAACATCAAAGCCAAATTCAGCCAAAATTTCTTGACACAGGTGCTTAATTGGTGGCTCGTCAGGAAATCCTAGGGTATGAATTAGGATTCGGCCTTGGTAAGGTGCGATTAATTCTGGCGGTAGATCGGGGGCATCAAACACCACCAGCGTTGAATAAACTCGACCTAAATAGCAGATTGCTTCATCAGGCGAAAGAGACACTGCTAATGTGTGTGCGGCATTTGGCATCAGGTTCATTTAATTCGATCTAGATTTTTCTAGTTTAACGATCTACCAAGTCAGAGTAGGTCGGGAAATGCGTAATCGACAAAATCCTATCGCAGCCATAAGGAATTGAATCCTAGACTAGATCTTTGCCGTCCAATTGACCGCTACAATTTGATTGGCTCCAACGTGAAAAAATATGGACTTTGCAAATCTCAACGCCCTCCTAAATACTGGGGTAATTTTGCCCGAGCTTGTGGTGATTGCGGCCTTACTTGTAGCTTTGGTTGTCGATCTAGCAGGTGGGCTACGGACGGCTCGCTCACTTCCTTACATTGCGATCTCAGGGCTACTACTGGCAGTCGTTGCTTTGGTTTGGCAGTGGAATGGCTCAGGCGACTCTATGTCATTTTTTAGTAGTTTCGACGGCGATAAACTCAGCATCATCTTTCGCGGCATCATTGCGCTGTCTTCAGCCCTAACGATCCTAATCTCGATCAGCTATTTGAACCAGTCGGGTGTCGTGATCTCAGAGTTCATCACGATCTTGCTCTCCGCCACGGTGGGGGCAATGTTCCTAGCAGGGGCAAATGAGTTGGTGATGATCTTTGTGGCTTTAGAGACACTCAGTATTTCCTCTTATTTGCTGGCTGGCTATACCAAGCGCGACCCTCGATCGAATGAAGCAGCTTTAAAATATTTGCTAATTGGGGCATCTAGCTCCGCGATTTTTCTCTACGGTTTGTCTTTGCTATATGGCTTATCGGGTGGAGAGACAAATTTACAAGCAATCGCGGCGAAATTGCCAATTAGCGGTTTGAGTTTGATCATTGCTATGGTGTTTGTGGTCGCAGGTATTGCTTTCAAGCTTTCCGCCGTACCATTTCACCAGTGGACACCCGATGTCTATGAAGGTTCACCGACCCCAGTTGTAGCATTTCTATCGATCGGCTCTAAGGTAGCAGGTTTCGCTCTGGCAATCAGGTTTATGGTGACGGTTTTCCCTGCGATCTCGGCGCAGTGGCACTATGTCTTTGTCGTCCTCACGGTTCTGAGCATGGTGCTGGGTAACGTCGTGGCGATCGCCCAAACCAGTATGAAACGGATGCTTGCCTATTCATCGATCGGGCAAGCAGGTTTTGTGATGTTAGGCATGATCGTTAATACCGAGGCTGGTTACGCCAGTATGGTGTTTTACCTGCTGGTCTACTTGTTTATGAATATGGGGGCTTTTGGGTGTGTGATCTTGTTCTCACTCCGTACTGGTACCGATCAGATCAGCGAGTACAGTGGTCTCTACCAAAAAGATCCTCAACTCACGCTTTGCCTCAGCATCTGCTTGTTGTCTTTGGGCGGTATTCCACCATTAGCGGGGTTCTTCGGTAAGATCTACATCTTTTGGGCAGGCTGGAAAGCTGGAGCTTATGGCTTAGTGATTTTAGCTCTGGTCATGAGTGTAGTTTCGATCTACTACTACATCCGCGTCGTCAAGATGATGGTGGTAAAAGAAACGCAGGAAATGTCTGAGTCGGTGAAAAACTACCCTGTGATGACTGGTGCTTTGCCAGCAGGTAGCGGATTTAAGGCTTTGCAGGCAGCGATTATTTCGACCGTGATTATTACCACGATTGCGGGAATTGCTTCTAATCCTTTGTTTTCGATCGCTAACGAGTCGATTTCGGGGACTTCTTTTTTGAAGGCATCGATCAAAAATCCGACCGTGAGTCTTAATACCTCGATCGATCGACAAAACTAAAAAGTTAAAGCAAGTCCAAAACAAAGCCGCGATCTGTTAACAGATCGCGGCTTTGTGATTTTGATGATCCTCTGTGCTTATGCCTCTTCGCCTGGTTCGAGGATGCGTTGAAACAGGTAGCCTGTGCCTCTAGCCGTGAGGATTAGCTCAGGGTTACTAGGATCTTCTTCAAGTTTGGCACGCAGTCGCGAGATGTGAACATCCACAACCCGCGTATCGACGTGGCGCTCAGGTGTGTAACCCCATACTTCTTGTAAGATATCTGCCCGAGAAAATGGATCGCCTGATTTGCCAACCAGTAACTCCAATAGGCTGAACTCCATCCCAGTCAACCGAATCCGCTCATCGCCCTTATAAACCTGACGTTTATTGGTGTCGATCTTAATATTATTAATATGAATCACGCCTGAGCTAGGAATCCCAGACGAGCCATTGCGTTCAAAGCGGCGCAGTACAGAACGAATGCGTGCTTCTAACTCTTTGGGGGAGAAGGGCTTAACCACATAATCATCAGCACCTAGTTCCAAACCTGTGATTCGATCGGCAACATCGCTGAGTGCCGTCAACATAATGATTGGGACATCCGACTCTTTACGCAACTCTTGGCAAACACCATAGCCATCGAGCTTTGGCATCATCACATCCAGAACTACTAGATCTGGAACTTCTTGCCGAAACATTTCGATCGCTTCTTCACCATCTGCCGCAGTGACAACTTCGTAGCCAATCATAGAAAGCCTGGTTTCTAGAATGCGCCGAATACTTGCTTCATCATCTACGACTAAGATTTTTTCTTTATGACTTTCCAAAGTGCTTGCCACTTTAGTTCACCTATGATTTACGAATAATTTACAAAATGAAATTTAAGATTAATTTACTAAGCTAATCAATAAAAATTTGTTCTTCACCCGATCACTGTAATTTGTGACAAAGTAACACAGATTTAATATTTGTTAATAATTAGTAGTTAACTATTGAATATTTTTGTTTAGTCTTAACTCCTTTATTGTAATAGATTACAAGAAATCAGCTAAAACAATTACAAAACTAAGATCAAACTTTAAAAGATTTGCAAATCTTAATTTTCATGAACTATAATCACTGGGTAAATTAAAATATGTAACTCGATCTGAACTTGAACTAAATCTGTCTCAGATCCTCCTTAATTTACAACTTCGAGATTTATCGAAAAATTTACTGAAAATTCATTGGGATTTATCATGACTGAACCTGTACAAACTCCTCAAGCGATCGACCCTAAGTTTGGCTTTAATTCCTATGCTGAACGATTAAATGGTCGCGCCGCCATGATTGGTTTCGTAATTGCGATCGTGATTGAATTTTCTACTGGACAGGGCGTATTAGCTTGGCTTGGACTGATTGGAGTTAGCTAGTATTTAGATAGGGGATTTACGGCAAGAACATGGTTAAAAATTTAGCCTTTTGGGTAATGGCTCTGTTCTTTCTGATCATCGATCAAATTACCAAATACACGATTTCGCACAGCATGACAATTGCTGAATCAATTCCCCTATGGCAGTCTGTCTTTCACCTCACCTACATTACGAACAAAGGTGCGGCTTTTAGTTTTTTTAGTCACTCTGGCGATTGGCTGCGGTGGGTATCTTTGAGCGTCAGTCTGGGCTTGATCTGCTTGGGCTGGTTTTCATCTAAACTCGATCGATGGGAACAGTTTGGCTATGGCTGCATTTTAGGTGGGGCTATGGGTAATGGCATCGATCGATTTGTGTATGGATATGTTGTGGACTTCTTAGACTTTCAACTGATCAGATTTCCCGTGTTTAATTTTGCTGATGTTGGTATCAATATCGGTCTCGCTTGTCTACTGATTTCTTGGTTTCGTAGCAGCAAACCAAAATCTAGTGGTAATTGATTTCTGGTCAGCATCGATAGTTGTCATAAATTGGAATAGTGGTTATAAAATCAAAAAACTTCTCAACCACTTTCTAAAAGACGGATTAGGAATTGCAAATATGAATCCACTCAGAAACGAGATCGTACAACGACTGGATGTTGTCCCTGATGACAAGCTACGAGAAATTCTTAGCTTTCTAAATTATCTTGTGTGGCAAAATGAAAATTCTAGAACCCAAGAAGATAAAAACTGGCTAGATCCCGATCTATCTAGCTTGGAAAATTATGAACCCTATGAATGGCAAGAAGGAGAACTGGAAGAAGGTTTACCAGTTAAATTTATAGCTGAAACAGGAAAAATTAAAATCAGCTTATGACAGATCAAGTTTTACAAATTGGCGATCTGATAACGGCAAAATTCCCCAGCCAAGTTCCCATCGGCAGAGAGCAAGAAGGTTATAGACCAGCAATTGTCGTAGGTCTTCCAAGTCGCTTAGGGCAACTACGTTTTCCTCTTGTTTTCGTCGTACCAATGACAACAGATCTGGGGCAAGATTGGGCATCAAACTCACCCGATCTGTACGTGCGATTTTCTGCTGGTGTCGCTGGTTTAAAGTCACCGTCAATTGCATTATTGGATCAAGTTCGAGCAATCGATGTTACTCGCATCTCAAAATATCGAGGCAGTCTGACACCTCAAGAATATATGTTGATTGCGGCATCGCTTCGGCGAATGATGGTAGCGGCAAAACATGAGTAGCTAAGCTAGGCCATTCCAACGTTCGGCGGCTGAGGCGATCGCAATGTCAGTAGTTTTTTGCTTCAGCATTGCTAGTTGCAGTTCTTCGTAGATGATTTTACGCAGTTTCTCTAAATCTTTCACAGGTGGGATCAGGACTTCTGATTGAGATAGCTGTGAGGCACTAATCACACGCGCTTTGTCGGAGCTAGAACTATCTTTGCCCAAGTAGGTGAAATACTGATCGGTCGAGGATTTTAGGGTTGAAGGCAGAGAATTTTCTACCTTAGAGAAGCTGAGCTGATTTTGGTCATTGGTGATAAACAGCGCGAACTTCACAGCTAGATCGACATTTTTGGAACTGGTTGGCACTACCACATTCATCACTGCCGCGCTTTTCTTGCCCGTAGATCCAGAGATTTGTACCGATACATCAGAAGCTTTTGCGATATCAGGCGCATTTTGGGTCACCAACTTGAGGAACTGCGGCCCCGTCAATAACACCGCTAGTTCACCAGCTTGATATAACTCGATCGCCTTACGATGTCCCTCGGTTAAAATTTCGCGCGGAATCAGTTTTCGATCGAACAGATCGACCCAATACTGAAATGCCGCTTTACCCGCCGCATCATTAAAACCAGCCTTGGCATCAGGAGTTAAAAGCGTCATCCCCATCTGTACCATCGCTTCTAATACCTGACCGCCATCCATCGTCAGCATAAAAGCATACTTACCTGTCTTGGCTTTGATCTGGGTGGCGGCGGTGGCAAGTTCGGCAAAAGTCTTGGGTGGACGATTGGGGTCGAGTCCTGCTTGCTTGAATAGATCGCGGTTGTAGATCGTGACATCGGTGGAGACGTACCAAGGCAGTCCAAACGTCGTGCCTTCAAGTTGATTTGCTTTCCAAATATTTGGGAAATAGATCGATCGATCGGCATCTGAGATCATCGTCTGCATATCCACTAAGGCTTTTTTCTCAGCCAGTTTAGTGGCAAATTGGGGGTTGAGGTTAACGACATCAGGGGCAGTTTTCGCCGCGATCGATGTCAGAATTTTATTCTCCATCTCACCCCAAGGAATATCTACCCATTCCACTTCGGCACCAGGATTTTGCTTCACAAAAGCTTCGATCGCATCAGTCATATATCGATCGAAGCTAGGCTTAAGCTGCATCGTCCAGAAGACAATTTTCTGCGATCCTGAAATTTTTTGTCCTGCTTGCTCTATGACTGGCGCACCACAGGCTCCCAGTAGAAACAACGAGGATGTTTGGACAAACTTTCTTCTGGAAATCTGCATCTGAATAAATCTCTACTCACAACTAAAGGCACCTGAATCAGATGCCTTTCAAATTAACGATCGGTTAGCTGAATTAAGCCGCAGCAGGAGCTTCTGTCACAGGAGCATCAACAACTGCATAAACGCTGATTCTTTTGCGGGTTTTGCCGAAACGCTCGAATGTCACAATGCCTTCGACTGTGGCATATAAGGTGTCATCACTGCCACGACCAACGTTATTACCAGGATGGAATTTCGTGCCACGTTGACGGACAATAATGCTGCCTGCTTTTACCAGTTGTCCACCATAACGCTTAACGCCCAAACGCTTGGCATTAGAGTCGCGTCCGTTACGAGTACTACCTGTACCTTTCTTATGTGCCATGACTAATTACCTCTAATTACTTCTAAAACTACAATCAAAAAACTTTAAGCTGAAACCGCAACTGGTTCTTGAACTGGTGCTTGAATTGGTTCCTGAGCTGTTGATTTAACGATCACCTTACCACCAATGTTGATGCTTTCCACCATCAGGCGAGTGAGTGGCTGACGATGCCCGTTTTTCTTGCGAGTTTTCTTCTTCGGCTGCATCTTGTAAACGATTACTTTCTTTGCCTTCAAGTGCTGCAATACGGTCGTTTCTACCGTGGCATCGGCAATTAAAGGTTGTCCGATCGTGATTTCGCCATCAAGGTTGACAAATAACACGTCAGTGATTGATAGCTTTTCACCTGGCTCAAGGGCGAGCAACTCAACATCGTAAAATCGTCCTGCCTCGACGCGGTATTGCTTTCCGCCTGTTTGAATAATTGCGTAACTCATAATGCTTAGTGTTGTCTAAATGCCGTACAGGTACCGAATTAGGAACTAATTAATTACTTAATCAATCACATAACTCAAGATTTGTGCGCTACCTGATCCGAGCGGAAATAATTGCACAGACTTAGTATCTTATCGCAGAAGCTGTAGTTTAGCGATCGATTTATGCCAAATTTCGCTAGTTTTTTCTGGTTCTGCCAATCCTCATGAACTTCGCACCGTAATACAACACCACTCCTTCTGTTTCCAGAGGGTTGCGACAATCCATTTATGTTCTTCCAGCACTTCGATCACCATTGGGGCTTGCTCTAACAAAATGCCACTCAAGATCCCCCAGCCATCGGGTTGGGTCAATTGGTGGAGGTAGGGAACCATATCGACAATTACGTCTGCCAAAATGTTACAGACAAAGCCGTTTACAGGCGCAGGTAAATTTTTGAGCAGATGTCCGAGGCTGCCTTCTTCGACCCAAATTTTCGACTCAGGAATGTTGTTGAGCTTACGGTTGTGGTGGGTTGCCTTGACTGACATAATGTCGGTGTCTACGGCATAGACTTTACTGGCTCCCAACATGATTGCGCCAATCCCCAAGATCCCAGAGCCGCAACCAACATCAGCCAGCACAAATTCACGATCGGGAGTTACGCCTGAAAGTCTCATCTCTAGAGCTTCTAAACATAGCTGTGTGGTCGCATGAGCCCCTGTACCAAAAGCACTACCAGGATCGAGGCGCAGAACCTGTCGATCGCTTTCACCTGTAGGCGTAATCCAGGCGGGATAGATGATCAGTTTTTCCCCAATTTCTTGCGGTTGCCAGTGTTGCTTCCAGCTATTCGACCAGTCTTCTTCATTAATTAAGTCCCACTTAACGTCGGGCGACTCGTAACCCAAGGCGATCGCATCTTGTTCTAGCCACAATGCCAAGGCTGACATATCCAGCAATGTCGCCTTTTCGATCGGAAGATAAGCCCGAATCCAGGCTTCATTGCCCTTGATCTGACTTGCTGTTCCCTGACATCCAAATCTTTGTAGCCGCCAAAAAACTAGATCGTCTAGAGATCGATCTGAAAGAACTTGAATTTCCCACCAACTATTGACCACAACTACACCCAGCTTGATTGGTCTAGATTACCATTCGATTACTAGCTGATGGCAATTAGTCTTGAATATAATCCTGATTGTGGATTAATGCCCACTCCGCCCGCTGAAGTTCCCGACCGAGATAGGCAGCGTGATCGAGCATGGTGATTGGACAAGGAGACAATTGCTCGATAATTTCTACGCAAAGCTGTTTAGCGGTGTGCCCCTGAAATACTTTAGTTGGCTGTCGATCGACTTTACCCTTAGCTGGGATCGGTTTGCCTGTATCGGGATCGATCGCTAAACCTCTGGCATCGATGTTATTGGTAAAGTGTTTGACGCAGATTAAGTCTCGATCTCGATCGACATAGATAATATAGTAGCCACCTGGATCGAGCGCAATTGGACGCTTTGAAAGTTCTCGATCGATTTCCTGAATATATTCAAAGATAACTGAAGTCATGAAACCAAAATACAGAAATAAGGTGAAAGTGTTTATCTATACTATCAGGACAAGATCGGACTGATGTTCGATCTCATTTCAGCATTAACGATAGAATTTCATCCCATTACAAATCAGCGCATGGAAATTTATTCGACTGTAAACTCAGGTATAAACTCAGATCCAATCTCGCTTGGAGTTCTAGCTTCGGGCAGTGGGAGTAATTTAGAATCGATCGCCACTGCCATTCACAACGGTCAACTTAATGCCAAAATTCAAGTTTTGATCTACAACAATCCCAATGCTTTTGTGCGTGAAAGAGCAGAACGATTGGGCATTCCTAGCGTTTTGCTCAACCATCGCGATTACAAAAGCAGAGAAGAATTAGATGCCGCGATTATCGACGTACTGCGCGAGGCTAAGGTCGATTTGGTGATTATGGCAGGCTGGATGCGAGTTGTGACTGAAGTGTTGATTCAAGCTTTCCCCGATCGAATTTTGAATATTCATCCCAGTCTTTTGCCCAGTTTTCCAGGTATTCATGCCGTTAAGCAAGCATTGGACTACGGCGTTAAGATCGCTGGCTGCACTGTCCATATTGTGAGTTTAGCCGTCGATCGTGGCCCAATTTTGCTCCAAGCTGCGGTCGAGGTGCTGCCAGATGATACTGAAGCATCGCTGCAAAAGCGGATTCAAGTGCAGGAACATCTGATCTATCCCAAGTCGATCGCGCTCCATGCCCAAAAGCTAAAGGTTTGAAGCTACTTTCGATGGAGTATTACTAGCCGCAACCTTGGGAGTTGAGAAAATTCCCGCATAGAGATTTTGCTTGCCTTGCGCGATTTGGGTATAAGAATCTCGAAGCTGAGCATTAACCGCAACAGTTTTTACGTCATACAACTGGGTTGCCATTTTGGGATAGAGTCCGATTGCGACGATCGACACAATAAAGCAAGCAGCAATGAATACTTCACGCGGTCTAGCATCACCAAAGATCGAATCATCAGGCAGGACGCAGTTTGTACCAAAACATGCCGCATCTTGATCGTCTAAGGGAGTGCCGAACCGATTATCAGAGTTTTCTAGAGCATTACTAAAAGTTGACCCAAAATTTGCACTGGGTAAAACACAAGCAGGAGCTATGCCAGAGCCATAAAACATCTGTCGCAACATCGAAAGTAGATAAATCGGCGTAAGGATCAGTCCGACGGCGGCAAGAATCATCGTGACATAACGGAAGGTAGAGCTATAAATTTCGCTACTCGACACGCCAATAAACACCGACAGCTCACCCGCAAAACCACTCATCCCAGGCAAAGCCAAAGATGCCAACGCTCCCACCGTGAATAGAGCAAAGATTTTGGGCATGACTTGACCAATCCCACCCATCTCGTCTAAAGACAGTGTGTGAGATCGATCGTAGGTTACGCCTGCCAAGAAAAACAGCACCGATGCAATCAAACCATGCGAGATCATTTGCAACAGCGCCCCGCTAATTCCCAAATCAGTAAAAGAGGCAATCCCCAAAAGCACAAACCCCATATGGGAAACCGAAGAGTAAGCTAGGCGACGCTTCATATTCGACTGACCAAAGGAGGCAAGTCCACCATAAATGATGTTAACGACTCCAATTATTGCTAAAAACGGTGCAAAGTAAACATGAGCATCATGTAATATGCCAAGATTTAAGCGAATCAAACCATATCCACCCATTTTTAACAGCACCCCAGCCAAAATCATTGACACAGGTGCAGAAGCTTCACCATGAGCGGCAGGAAGCCAAGTATGGAATGGAAAAATTGCCAGCTTTACACCAAAGGCAATCAGTAAACCCGCATAAAGCCATAGTTCCAGACCGAGTGGGTAATTCTTTAAGCTGAGGGCAGCGATGTCGAAAGTGAAGTTATCGCCATAGAACGCCATTCCCAATCCTGCGACCAAGATAAACACTGAAGCTAGGGCGGTATACATCAGGAATTTCGTAGCGGCGTATTGACGCTTTTTGCCGCCCCAAATCGAAATCAGCAGGTAAACGGGAACTAGCTCTACTTCCCATAAGATAAATAGCAGCAGGATGTCTTGTGCCACGAATACGCCAATCTGGGCGGAATAGAGCACGAGCATCAAGAAATAAAACAGTTTGGGCTTGAGATCGACCTGCCATGCCGCAAAGATCGCCAGAGTTGTGACAAAGCCTGCTAACAGCACAAGCGGGACTGATAATCCATCAACTGAGACTGACCAGTTTAGACCGAGCTGAGGTATCCAAGCATAGTTGTCGGCAAGTTGAAAAGTTGTGCTACTGGGATCGTAATGCTGCCAAAAGGTGAAGCACATTAAAGCAAAGTCGGCGATCGCCACCCCAAGGGTATACAGTCGGACGGATTTGCCATCTTTACCTGGCAATATTGGAATCAAAAAAGCGGCAACTAAAGGTAGTAAGACAATTACAGTCAGCCAGGGAAAGCGATCGATCAACATATAGTGAGTAATAATGCTTAGTTATCTATCAGCTTAATCTTACTAAAGCTTTGCAACATTAATTAATAAATCTTCGCCTAAAGTTATCATTTTGTTATATTACTCGATCTGCCTTCAGTCTTAGAAAGCCTGTAGGTAGGGGAATAGATGTAAGCAGATAATTCCTGATCTATAGTTGCTATAGCGCATAAATATAGGTTTTGCTTAACAGGTACAAATGAAACTCTCTCAGCTTAAGGCGGCGATCGCAGTTGCCGATCATGCCAACTTTAGTGAAGCAGCTTTAACTTTAAATCTTTCCCAGTCGGCGATCAGTCATTCGATCGCTTCATTAGAGGATGAATTAGGCGTACCTTTATTCTCCCGTGGACGACATGGCGCGGTGTTAACTCCAATCGGCGATCGAATTGTTGTTTATGCCCGCCAAGTAATGCAGCTCACAGAAGACATGCATCGAGAAGCCAATCTCCAAAAAGGCTTACATGGTGGTCAAGTCAGAATCGCCTCATTTCGCAGTGTCGCCACAAATCTATTGCCAACTGTGCTAGTTCAGTTTCGGGGGCAATTTCCTCAGATCGGGATCGCGATTATCGAATGTACGGATGATTTTGAAGTTGCCCAGATGCTACGTGAAGGGCGCGCCGATCTCGGCTTCATTGTTTTCCCCGTCAACGATGGATTTGAAGCCTGGAAAATTCTCCAAGATGAATACGTGATCCTCGTCCCACCAAACTTAGGTATCGATCGATCGGAATTGACTTGGGATGAAATCGAAAATATGCCTCTAATTATGCCGCCCGAAGATCTATATCCCAGTGATGCCCCCTTATATCAGCACCTGAAGCAACATACTTCCAGTCTAAATATGGCTTACTCGATCAATCAAGATTCGACCACTGTGGGCATGGTCGATCGGGGATTGGGCGCAGCGATTATGCCCCATTTAGCCGCTCAGCCAATTCCACCAGAAATTAGGGTTTTGAGTTTGCCAACTCCGTTTTATCGGATCATTGGTGTGGCAATTCGGCGTGATGCGCTCCATATCCCTGCCGTGTTTGCCTTTCTCGATCAGCTTAAAAGTTATGCTCAAATCTAAAAGCAAATCTAAAAACATGTCTTCTCAACTACTTCGACGCTGTGTAAGCTGCCAGAAAATTGCGCCAAAAGATCAATTCTGGCGAGTTGTGCGTCTGCCTTCTGGGATTCAATTAGATCGAGGGATGGGTCGATCGGCTTATATTTGTCCGAACGAGTCGTGTTTGCAGCAAGCTCAGAAAAAGAACCGTCTCGGTCGATCGCTCCGCACCAACGTTCCCACTGAAATATTTACCGATCTTAAAAATCGGCTTGAAATCACCCTAAGCTGATTACTTGTCGCAGCAAATCATAGATCTGGTGCAACCGATGCCATTTGCGATGGTAAATGCTGCGGGGAAATTCTTGGAGCAAGTTGCCGATCGAATGTTTGCGGATGCGTTGACAAATGGGATCGGGAATTGTCTGGTAGACAGGATCGCAGATTAGCTTGATCCACACCTGATAAATTTCTGCCCAAATCGTATCTTGGCTGAGATTGTGGTTAGTGGTTTGGTGGCGATGCAAGCGAAATGTCGCAAGTTCTCGATCGATAAAAGCAATTTGGGAATGCGCCATAATCCGCCACCACATTTCGAGATCGCAATATTGTTTAAACGCAGGATCGAACAAACCGATCGACTCAAATATATTGCGCCTGATCAAAACATTGGTCGGCTCACCGATTTTGTTGTCTGGTTGCTGGAGGAAATTGGGGTCAGCGATCAGTTCTAGTCCTGCTTGCACCGATCGAATGCTCGTCCATGATTTATGCAAGTCTGCCATCCATTCGATCGACTGCATCAGATCGGGGCGATCGCTAATCAATCTGCGCCGACTAAAAACCATGCCAATCCGCGCATCTTGTTCAGCCACTTCCACCATTTGGGTGACGCAATCTGGTTCTAGCAGATCGTCTTGAAAGAGGAACTTAATATACTTCGCATCACTGCGATCGACACAAAAATTCCAGTTTTCGACTAATCCATATCGATCGTGCTGAAGTAGCTCGATTGGCAGCGATGAACGGGCTTGTCGATCGCGAACGATCTCAACCGTTCGATCTTGAGAATTGTCATCCGAAATAATAATTTCTAAATTGGCGTATGTTTGCTCGATCGCGCTATCGAGGGCTGCTGCTAAAAACTTCTCGCCGTTGTAAGTCGGAATGCAGATACTAACTTTTGGGAGCATACTTTCAGAAAAGCCTAACGATCGTTAAATGCCAATTTATCTGATGAGGGGTTCGGGGAGCTATAAGCCCCCCGCCATATTGCTTCACTTGGCGGCGGGATACATAGACTCAAGAGCGTATATTGAGTAGGCTCGATGCCTACTTAATATACATTTACTGTATAGCTTAGCATGAGTAAACTATGCTATAATAGCTCTATGCTAACGATGAATTACCGCTACCGCATATATCCAGATATCGCTCAACAGGAACAGTTGCTTCAGGGCTAGTGATACGCAATCGAGGTATAGACCTCATTAGTACCGATGGATGGTCGGGAAAGGAAACTGTCTGTGCAGGCGTTCTAGCGGGGATTGGGGCAACTCAATCTAGCCAAGTGCCGAAATCCCGTAA
>Ga0209591_10001766_pt1 | contig 26424 bp, 32 predicted proteins | sample MAT01_FD_187207 | JGI IMG/M metagenome (GOLD analysis project Ga0209591, IMG submission 187207) | Freshwater microbial communities from Lake Fryxell liftoff mats and glacier meltwater in Antarctica - MAT-01 (SPAdes) (version 2) | ecosystem: Environmental > Aquatic > Freshwater > Ice > Liftoff... | reverse complement strand
CGGCAACCGCGGCGCTCATCGCCCATTCTTGGCCCGGAAATGTGCGCGAGCTTCAGAACGTGGTAGAGCGCGCGGTCATTTTGGGGGGTGACCGAGAACTGATTGAACCGCAGGATCTCGGATTGACGGCCGCCGCCGTGGACCGTCCGGCGGTAAGGTCAACCGTAACCGCATTGCCTACCTCAATCCCGGTCACATCGGAGCAGGTATTAACGATGGCCGAAGTGGAGAAGCGGCACATCCTTGAGGCACTTGATCGGTGCCACGGAAACCGAACCCACGCGGCCCGCCTTCTCGACATTTCGATCCGCACCATTCGCAACAAGCTAAATGAGTATAACGGCGCGGTGGCCGCTTCAGACTCCGAGGAAAGTGGGCTTTGATAAGGAAATGAGCTGGGGCTCTTTTGCCGGGTCCTTGATCGGGGCGGAAAGGATTTCCCGGTAAAACGACAGGGGGGTTCGAAATACCCCGAATTTGGCGGTTCGATCGGTAAGATCTTCTTGGCATCCCTGCTGCTACTACCGTTTCGAGCTATGATCGAAGCGCTTTTCAAGCAACCGGGATATCTTGCCGCCCAACGAATGTTGGATGCGTCGGTGGTTCGTCATAAGGCCATCGCGAGCAATATCGCGAACCTCGAAACTCCGAACTATAAGCGGATTGATGTCTCTCCGACGTTTACCTCCGACCTGAGACGGGCCGTCGCCAGCGGTGACACGGTTCAGTTGAAGTCACTAAAACCGTCCTTGGCAATCGATACGGTTGCGGTGTCGGCCAATCGCGACGGAAATACCGTCAACCTCGAACATGAATTGCTGGCTCTGAATCAGAACCAGATCGCGCACACGCTGGAAACCCAACTCATCACCGGGTCGTTGCTCAAACTGCGCCTCGCAATTTCCGGACGTCCCGCCTGAACATGATCTCTCTCCTTCCTGGTGTCGGGGCCTCGGCCAGTGCTCTAAATGCGGAAAGGACCCGCCTCGAACTCATTTCCCAGAACATCGCCAACGCCAACACAACGCGTGGATTGGATGGGAAACCCTATCAGCGACAATCAGCAGTTTTCGAGTCGATTTTACACCAGGCTGCGGATGGTTCATTGGGAACACCAGAAATGCGCGTTGCCGGAATCCTCAAGGATCAACGCCCGTCCCAATTGATATTTAACCCGGGCCATCCGGACGCCAATGCCCAGGGGATGGTGGCAATGCCTAACGTTAGTATTCACGAGGAAATGGCCGACATGATCATCGCGTCCCGCGCTTACGAGGCCAATCTCTCGGTCATCAAAAACTCCCGAATGCTCGCACTTCAGGCGCTCACAATCGGAAAACGATAATTAACCTTCATGAACCCTCTCTCTTCGATTCGCCAGTTGATTCCCGGTCTTGGCCAAGTGCCATTGCCGATGGGATCGATTCCGATCCCAGCCGCTGAACTTGAGAAATTAGCGGGCAGCGGCCCCTTGCCGATGCTGTCGGGCAGCCAGGCTGTTTCATCCTCCTCATTTGCGGGCGCATTAGAGCAAATGGTAAATGAGGTAAACAGCAAACAAATCGCCGCAGGTCAGGCCATTAACGGCCTGCAAAGTGGAGAAAACGTCCCCCTTCACCAAACGATGCTCGCCCTGGAGGAGGCCAGTGTTTCCTTCCAACTCATGGTCGAAGTGCGTAATAAAGTGCTCGAGTCCTATCAGGAATTGATGAGGATGCAGGTTTGAGAGTTTAACCCAATTTCATGAATCAGAATCTCACGAAGCTCGGTGTTCAGCTCGCGGACATCTGGAAGCAGTTGGGTGCGGCCCAACGGCTCAGCGTCATTGTTGCAACCATGGGAGTCCTGGTTGGATTCGGTGGGTTGGCGTTTTGGACAAGCCGCGTCGATTACGCGCTCCTATATGGAAGGCTTTCGGATACCGAATCGTCCCGCGTCGTCGCCGCGCTCGACGAAGCCAAAGTTCCCTATCGAATCGGATTGGGCGGAAGCTCCATCTCAGTTCCCACTGACAAGGTACACATAATGCGCATGCAATTAGCGGGTAAGGGAATTCCACGAGGCGATGGCGTTGGGTTTGAGATTTTCGATAAGCCGAACTTTGGAATCTCGGATTTCGTGCAGCGGGCCAATTATGTCCGGGCGGTGCAGGGAGAATTGGCCCGCACAATCGCGCAGCTCGACGAAATCGATGCGGCTCGCGTGATGATCGTGGTGCCAGAGAATCGTCTGCTCATCGATAAGGACCGACGTCCTACCGCCTCTGTTTTCGTTCGCGTCCGCGGCAACAGCCAGTTGCCTCAACAGTCAATTAACGCGATCCGATTCATTGTCGCTAACGCCGTCGAGGGTTTGCAAGCCAACTCCGTCGTCGTCGTAGACAATATGGGCAACGTACTCTCCGAGAACGTCGAGAATGATTCACTCGTAGGAGTGACGACGACCCAACTCGCCGCCCGCCGCAATCTCGAGCAATACCTCGCCAAGAAAGCGGAGGGTATGTTGGAGAAAGTCCTCGGCTCGGGTCAGGCCTTGGTCCGCGTGGCGGCCGAAATCAACTATGACACGGTATCGCGGACTGAGGAAAAATTCGATCCGGATGGACAGGTTGTGAGGACGCAGACCAAGACCGAAGATGATAATGACACGACTAGCGCCACGGCAGCGGTGCCTGCGGGTATTGGCGGTAACATCCCCGAGCCGACGAATTCCGTTGCGACGGCCTCACCCGTGACCACCACGCGTAACAAAAAAAGCGTCGGAACCACCGAATACGAAATCAATAAGAGCACAAGCAATATTATGCAATTTGCTGGCGGTATCAAACGATTGTCCGTGGCCGTCACTGTGGCTGCTCGGTACGAAGGAACCGGAGCCAGTCGTAAAATGGTTGCCCGTTCATCAGAAGAGTTAGAGAAGCTGCGTCGCGTTGTGCAGAGCGCGCTTGGGATCGATCAGGGGAATGCCTCAGAACGTAATGATCAGATCACGTTGGAGGAACTGACCTTTAATGACCAATTGCCCGGCGACATGGCCGAGAAGCTGGATCGGCAAGAACGTAACGAATTCTGGATGAATCTCGGCAAGTCGGCCCTCTATCCGCTCTTCGCGATGGTGTTTCTCGGGTTGCTGCTGTGGCAGCTCAAGCGCACTTCCCTAGACGAAATTCCCATCGGCATTCCGATTGACCAGATCAACATAGCCCAGCCAACGAACGGCAACGGTTCGGTGAATGGAAATGGCCATGGGAAATCCTTCTCGCTGATTAAGGACACCATACCTGGGGTCGTGACCGTTGAGGTGCTCAATCAGTTAATTAAGGAAAACCCCGACAATATGACGCAGGCCATTCGCAGCTGGATGACCCGCGAAAAACCGGAGCAGAACTAAATGGCAACCAATCCTACAATTTCCGTGCCGCGGGCCACTTCTGCCATGGAGGTTTCTACCCTGACCAAGATGCAGAAACTGGCGGCTTTGCTGGTCATGATGGGGCAGGAATCCGCCGCTCAATTGCTCAAAGGATTCCCACCGCATGATGTAGAAGCATTGTGCGCCGAAATGTCCAAACTGGAGATTGTTCCGCAGGAACTCCAGCGACTGATCCTTGAGGAATTTACTTCGGTCGCGGTTGAGGCTGGCACTTCCGTGCGTGGAGGACTGGAATTCACTCGGACATCGCTGGAGAAGGCGATCGGCCCATTCAAAGCCAATGAAGTAATTAACCGAGTGGCCCCCACAAGTGCGCCGGTCGCGGCCGTCGATGGCATCGCTGACATGGAGGCTCGTCAGCTTTATAATCTCGTTTGCCACGAGCAGCCGCAAACAATCGCGCTCGTGCTAAGCTGCCTAAGTGCCGAGAGAGCGGCCGAACTCTCGGGATTGTTCCCGATCGACTTGCGTGATCAAGTCATCGAACGACTGGCGACGTTGGCACCGATTCCAGTGGAAGTTGTCGAGAAGGTGGTGGAAGTGCTGAGGACCAAAGCGGGTGTTCGGCATACCCGTGCCTTGAATCAAACCGGTGGTGTCAAAACCGCGGCCAATATCCTTAATGCGATGGACAAATCGCACAGCAAGATGCTTCTGCAAAACCTTGGGAAGCATAGCCCCGGACTTAGCAAAGCGATTCAGAAGAAAATGTTTCTCTTTGAAGACCTCAAGAACATGGAGGTTTCGACCTTGCAACGCGTTCTGCGCGACGTGGACATGCGTGACCTTGCTCTGGCTTTGAAAACCGCGAGTGAGAAGCTGAGAGCTTTGATTCTAAGCAGTATTTCTAAGCGAGCGGCCGAAGGCGTGCGTGAGGAAATGGCCTTCATGGCTGCCGTAAAACCGCGTGACGTTGAGGCAGCCCAACAACGCATCGTTGATGCGGCTCGGGCAGAGGAAGAGGAAGAGGAAGAGGTAGAAGAAGGTGAAGAGGGTGCTGCTGCCAGCGAAACTCAACCGGAGGTGCAACATGTTACAGCTTGAAACCATTCGGTTCTCCAGCGTGCCTCGGGAAATTCGGTTGGTGGGCAGAGTTCTGGCAAGCGATCACGCGGAACAACTGCAAGCAGCCGAGCAGGCTGGCTACGAACGAGGTGTGGTCGAAGGGGAACGAGTGTTAAGCGAGCAATTGATCCAGCAACGCGGCGAATTGCTCGCCTTGCACCAAGGTGCCGTTTTGGCTTTGCAGCAGGCCGTGCCCCAGGTGGTTCGGCAACTGGAGGAGGCCATGGTCGGTCTCGCTCTCGAAATCGCTCAGAAGTTGGTCACAGATTCCCCAATCACGCAGGAGAGTGTTGCCAATAGTGTCAGGGAAGCGTTGGAGCAGGTTGAAGATACCGCAGAGTTTACGGTGTTACTGCATCCCGACGACCTTGTGCTGCTCGGCCTGGATCCGGCAGGAGTGATCAATACTACCGGCACACGGCAGCAAATGCGTTTCATGGCTACGCGCGAGGTGAGCCAAGGCGGATGTATCGTGCAGACGCGCTTCGGTACGATCGACACCCGGCGTGAAACCAAATTGGCATACCTTTCGTCAACCCTCGGCCTCTCATGATCGCATCCACTCCCAGACCCACAAACCGCCTGGCTATCGCGCTCGACCAGGTGAAGGCGGCACGGATCACGGAAACCCGTGGACGGGTGGTCCAGTTGATCGGATTGGTGATCGAATCCGAAGGACCGGTTGCAGCGGTGGGGGATGTCTGTCGCATCGTATCACGCCATGGCACCGAGACTTTGGCTGAGGTGGTGGGGTTTCGGAATCACCATTTACTGCTCATGCCGTTGGGGGAAATTCATGGGCTTCATCCCGGCTGCGAAGTAATTGCGACCGGCGGGCCGTTGCGGGTGGCCGTAAGTGAGGCTCTCAAAGGTCGAGTGATTGATGGGTTGGGAAACCCGCTCGATGGCTTGCCTCCGGTTGTGAGCTCGGATCGGGTAAAGCTTCATGTGGCCCCGCCACATCCCCTCCAACGGCAACGCATCCAACACAACTTTCGAACGGGTATTAAGGCCCTGGATACCTTCATTCCCTGTGGACGCGGTCAACGCCTGGGAATCTTTGCCGGGAGCGGCGTGGGTAAGTCGACTTTGCTCGGGATGATGGCCAGCCAAGCAGAGGCCGACGTCAATGTCATCGCTCTGATCGGCGAGCGCGGGCGCGAAGTTCGAGAATTCCTCGAAAACGATCTCGATGACACTGGTCGCAAGAAATCCGTTGTGATTGTGGCCACCTCCAACGAACCCGCTCTGGCTCGCCTAAAAGGTGCCTTCCTCGCGATGTCGGTGGCAGAGCATTTCCGTGACCACGGCCAAAACGTGCTCCTCATGATGGATTCGGTGACCCGGTTTGCGATGGCCCAACGTGAGATCGGTCTGGCGGTTGGTGAACCGCCGGCGACACGTGGCTACACCCCGTCGGTTTTCTCCCTTCTACCCCAATTATTGGAACGGGCGGGAACGAGTGACCGAGGCACGATCACTGGGCTGTTCACGGTGCTCGTCGAAGGCGATGATATGAACGAGCCAGTGGCTGACGCGGTACGTTCGATTCTAGATGGACACGTTGTTCTCTCCCGTGAACTCGCGATCCAGAATCATTACCCCGCCATTGATGTACTCGCGAGTGTGAGTCGACTTACCCGCGAATTGCTCGATGCGGATCAACTTGAACTGACGGGGCGCGCGCGCGAGCTCCTGGCAGTTTATCGCAATAACTCTGATCTCATTTCAATCGGCGCCTATTCTGCTGGTAGCAATCCCAGTGTCGATGCAGCGATCAAGCTTAACGACCCATTACGCTCCTTTTTGCGTCAGGGAATGCACGAGGGATTTGCCACCAGCCAAAGCTGGCAAGCCCTCGCGGATACGGTGGGTTTTCAAGGGTCGGAACTGAAAGCAAGTTAATGAAAAGATTCCAATTCTCTCTTGAGGCCGTTCGCGAGGTGCGCCAGTCCGAAGAACAGGCAGCCCAAAGGGCGCTCGCCGACTCTCTCCTTGCCAGGGAAGAGGTGGCGTTGCGCTTAGTCCGGTTGGAGGGCGAGTTGAAGCAAGCATGGCAGGGGTTGAGTACCGGGGCCTTGCGAGGAAATCTGGCTGAGCACATTCAGCATGCCCATTCCTGGTGCGTGCTGCTCGAAGAGCGTAAGAACAAGCTGAATGCGGAACTGACGGCCTGTCGGCGAAAAGTGGCCGCAAACCAGCAGATACTGAAAATCGCTATGCAGCGTCGCGAAGCCCTCGATCGCCTGCGAAGCAAGCAACGTGAGACCCATGAGCGTGAGGAGCAGCACCAAAATCAGCAAAATTTAGATGAAATCGCGACTCGCCGTGCCTGGCGCACGGGAGTCCAGAGGCAGACAGTATGAAAAAATTACTTGGAGCTAATTGGTTCGTGGCGATGGTCGGTTCGGGCACCTATCTCGGCACAACGTTATTTTGTTTTAACACCGCCCGACTCTCCTTAGTCCAACCGGGCCAAGATGTATCAGACCCGAGACCGTCCGTTAGTGAATCGTGGACTTTCCTTAACCCCGATTTGGACCGGATGATTGCGGAGTTGAAGCGGGAGAGGGATGCTCTCGCCACACGCGAACAACAACTCAAGGATTTAGAGGCGCGTTTGGGCAGTGAACGGCAAGAGATCCGAGTTGCGGCTGATGTCGTTGATCGAATTCAAAGGGAATTCAACGAAACCATTCTAAGCATACGACAGGAGGAGATTCCGAATCTCAAGAAGTTGGCGAAGATCTACACCGCGATGTCTCCGGAGGGGGCTGCCAACATTCTCAAGGAACAAACTGATGAGGAGATTTTGAAGGTGTTGTTCTATTTGAAGGCGAGCGAAGCGGGACCAATCCTGGAGACGTTCGGTCGCCTCGGTGCGTCCACCGCCCAGCGCGCGGCTCAATTGACCGATCGCTTGCGACGCAGTTTGGAAAACCCACCTAGAGCAACTAAGTCATGAAATCAGAGCCGGCCTCCTTAGGCGTGAAGGGGACGATTCTTCCAATACGCCAGGAATCGTCTGGGCCGGTACAGGGGGATACGTTTCAATCCCAGAATTCGTTTTCCGAACATCTCCATTCAGCAGAGGCCAGGCAATCCAAGGGGAAAGCCATTGAGGGGATAAAGGAAGATGTTGAGATTGATTCGGAGGGTAGGAGTTTTAAGCTTTCTTTGGCTAAGAACCGACCTGTGGGGAAGGGGTTGAACCCAAAAATTTGTGCCGATCAGTTCCATTTCACTCCCTTGAGAAACGTCCTCCCCGGATTCTCTGCGCTGACTACCATTGAGCCATCCCCAACGATAAGTTCAGCTCCGGAAGTTCCGGTTTGCTCGGAATTTGCGGTATCAAAGTCAACCAAGAATGAGTCGCGGATTGCGGACAAGGCCACCGAAGATGCGGAGCCACCGAATGAAACGCTGAAACCTCTTCAGGTCTTTATAGAACAGTCGATCCTGTCCACACCGCCAGTTCTTCTGCTGCCAAATCCTACGCCGACGCCGGGGGATGGAACAAATTTCGGGCCGTTTGATTCCCCGACAGATGGGGAAGGTCCAAAGGTCGAGGTTCCAAACCCAGATCTGGGCGTGAGGCACGCAGAGAATAACGAGTATGCCCAGGTGGTCGGTAACCCCGAGCAGGAAGAGCGCGGCCGACCCATCGAACGACAGGAGGAAGGCTCCGGTAGCCGAATCGAACCCTTCCCGGAGGGAAAAGTGGCCCCACCGATCCCAAGCAGGCCTCCTACGACCACCATCATTGATCGATCGGCAAATGGCGCCGCCATGAATGCTGGCATTCCTACTGCTACTCCCCAGTTACGAATGACAAAGGAGGCCGAAATGGAGGATTCTGCCGGGTTAAAGTTAAACAATCTGCCGGCCCCGGAGCCTGAATGGGAAGCTCCCGTGATGCACATTCAGTCTGATGTGGATGAGGCTCGCGATTCTCGCCGTGACATCAAAATTGATCCGATCATTGGTCAGGTTGTTCTCAATACTTTGTCGCATGGGGAAGACTCCGCTCCTTCGAATGAGGTACTTTCCTTCCGAGATTTGCCGGTCGTGGAACGTCTGGTTCAATCGACACTTGAAGGTGTCACGCAGGTTCGTCAGAGGGGCACGGATTCGGTTTCGGTCGTATTACAACCTGATCCAAACACAGAATTAATGTTGCAGGTTCAGTACCGTGACGGAGCGATGACTGCAGAATTGAGCTTGGGACGCGGGGACCGTGGGCTACTCGATCTGCACTGGGACGAATTGCAGCGCCGCCTGAGTGAGCAGGGGATCCAGTTGAGTCGAGGCAATAATTCAAACTTGGCCGGGGGTGGGCAGTACGACCACTCACAACAACGAGATTCTCTTCCAGATGACGACTCTGAGTGGATATCTCCCGAGACTTCCATTAACAAGATTTCCAACAACCCAAACTTGATACGTCGCGCAGTGAGCGGCTTTGAAACCTGGGCCTAAACGCATGTCAACCTCCTCTGTTAATTCAATTTCAAATAGCTCTGTCGCTCTAGCGGGCGATTCATCCGCTCGAATCCCTAACAAGACGCTTGGTCAGGATGAGTTTCTTAGGTTGCTCATTGCTCAGTTATCCTCGCAAGACCCACTAAACCCGCAGAAGGACACGGAGTTCATTTCCCAGATGGCTCAGTTCAGTTCACTCGAGCAGGCGAAAGGCATGCAGTCTAGTTTAGCGGCCCTGCACTCGCAGCAGGAATTCGTGCAGGCCAACGCTATGCTTGGGCGCGAGGTGAATGTGCAAATCGATCAAGACACCTTTGTTAAAGGCCTGGTTAGTTCGGTGAATATCGAGTCCGGGAGACCACGAATTGTTATAGACAATCAGTCTTACGATATATCAAGCGTGCTCTCAGTCGCGATGTTCCACCCACAGGCCATCCAAACCGATCAAAAAAGAAATATCACAAAATAAGTTATGCTTCGATCACTTGATTCCGGCGTTAGCGGTCTCCAACAATTCCAAGGACAAATGGATGTTATAGGCAACAACATCGCCAACACAAATACTACGGGTTACAAGTCGGCACGCGTCCAGTTCTCGGACGCGTTTAGCCAGACGCTGCGCGCATCCTCTGCAGCCACCGGCACCTCCAGCGGTACCTCCTCTATGCAGGTTGGTTCAGGCGTGGCTACAGGCGCGGTGAATAATCAGTTCAGCCAAGGATCGACGGCCCGGACCGGTCTGCCGACCGATCTGGCCGTGTCAGGCCAGGGATTCTTTCTCTTGCGCGACCCAGCAAATGATTCGGAATTCGTTACGCGCGCCGGCGATTTCCGTGTGGATGCTAACGGGTATTTCGTCACCAACTCGGGAATGTATGTCCAGGGATATTCCGACAGCGGTCTCGCCACTTTGGGCGATATCCGGATAGACGCAACTGGGGCACCGGCGACAGCAGCGCCAGGCGCATCGGTGGCCTCCTTCAGTTTCGATCAACAGGGTAAACTGAATGTTCGGTTAAGTGACGGCACCGAGTACGTCCGGGGTCAAATCCTACTGCAGAATTTTCTTGCTCCGCAGGCCCTGGCCAAGGAAGGCGACAATCTCTACTCCGGCCTAGTTGCGGCAGGACCGCTGGTAGCTCCCAGTGCTCCAGGAAGTGCCGGACTCGGCAACTTGGTGGCAGGTGCCTTGGAACAATCAAACGTGGACCTGGCATTTGAGTTCTCCACCATGATCACCACCCAACGGGCCTTTCAGGCCTGCTCGCGCGTCATTACGACGAGCGACGAAATGTTGCAGGAACTTGTGAACCTCAAGCGTTAATTTTAACATATGGCTGATCGCGCCCAAATAAAACCTGGAAGTGTAGAAATAACTGCCGAAGGGGGGGGGGGCATCAAGTCTCTGCTTCCCCTGGTTGCTACCCTTATCCTTATGCCGGCTGTGGCGTGGGCCATGACGACATTTGTTCTTTTGCCAAAGCTTCAGAAGTCACTGGGGGCTACACCAGCTGAGTCTCAGCCTGCCCCGGAGACAGCAGGTGGACATGGAACTACTCCAACGGAGAAAGAGCATGGTGGCGAGGCAGGGGGCAAGGAGACTGTGACGATGGGAAAGCTTTTGGTAAACGTCTCGGGAACCTTGGGATCGCGCTATCTACTTACGAGTCTTACATTGTCAGGAGCGTCTGCCGATTTTAAATCCAAAATGGAGAAGAATGACGCAAAATTGCGGGACATGGCCTGCACCATCCTGGCAACCAAGACCATCAATGAACTTGAGAAACCGGGGGCACGGAGCCTGGTGCGGAGTGAGTTGTTAACGGGGTTCAATAACGTACTCGGAGGCAATTCTGTTCGAGAAATTTATATAACCGAGTTTGCCATTCAATAAAGTATGGAAAACTTCGATGCCGTAAATAGTAATATGGATGCTTTGGAGGATCGATCAGGTATGATTCTCGTAGTCGGGTGGCAAGGACGTATAACGTACCATACGCCTGAAAACATCCTCTCTTACGATTTTCGCCAGCCCGCATTTCTGGCTCCGAACGAATTACGCAAGCTCCGTTTGCGGCACGAGGAATTCGTCCGCTCGCTTGCTTCCCGCCTGTCGATGTACCCGCGACTTGAGGTGACTCTGCGGATGTCCAAATTGCAGACCATTTATTTCCAAAATTTTACCGATGGGTTGAGTACCCCGACTCATCTCACCCTATTCAAAGCGGAACCGCTCAAGGGAATTGGCCTTCTCGATATCCCACCACGCCTTGGGTTGACCATCGTTGATCGATTATTAGGGGGCTCGGCTCCAGTGCCGGAAGAAAATCGGGACCTCACTGAGATCGAGACAGCTCTACTCGATCAGGCCGTACAAATAATTCTCAATGAATGGTGCAACCACTGGCAATCCTTTCAGGACTTTCGCCCAACTTTACTGGGCCACGAGAATAATGGGCGTTTCCTGCAAACGGCCCCTCACGACACGGTGATGATTTGCGTAACTATGGACATGGGTATTGGGGACTCCGTCCAACAACTGCAATTAGCCTTTCCTCATTATATGCTGGAGCCGATTGTGAAACATCTCACTGGAATGAACACTGTCGAGCGGGATGTGCCATCCTCGGGTGGGAGTCCGCAGCCACGCTGGAATACCGAGTTCGACGATGTCCCTATGGAAGTAACCGCCGAATGGGAGGGCTTACGGTTAACAGCTCGTGAATTGGTCTGTCTCGAGCCAGGCCAGATACTTCTGTTTGACCCGCAGATGACGCAGGAGGTCCACGTGCACGTTGGTTCCGTCGCTAAGTACCATGGACGTCTCGGAACATGCGGCAGTAAATGGGCCGTTGAATTGACCCAGCCTTTGATCAACTGATTTTATGAATGCACAGCCCAATCTCGACGTTTTGCTCGATGTGCCGGTCAATCTGTCAGTCGAACTCGGATCGTGCCAAATGCCTATGCGAAATGTGCTCCAGTTGAAGACCGGGTCTGTGGTTCAACTCGAAAAGCTAGCTGATTCGCCAGTCGAAGTCCTGGTTAATGGAAAATTGGTAGCGCGCGGTCAAGTTGTGGTGGTTGATGACCGTTTTGGGATCAAGATCACTGAACTATTAAATGGAGCGTCCAAATGAGTACTTTCGATCGTAAACTATTTTTAAGTTGCGGTTACTTCTTTGGATTTAGTCTGTTCCTTCTGGGCGGTTCAGCCCTAGGGGCCACAGTGGAGGTTGTCGGGACGAGTGGGAGTTCGACTGATTTAGCAGGTCCAGTTGTTCGATTGATGGTTGGCTTGTCGTTCGTCCTCGCTCTTTTTCTCGGCGGTATTTCACTTTTTAAAAGGTGGCAACGAACTTCCCATGAACGCAGTAAAAGCCAATTGGATATCTTTGAGTCAAGGTCTCTTGGTCCTCGGCAAGCTTTATATGTTGTGGGATACAACCAGCAACGATTTCTCGTTGCGTCCTCGCAAGCCGGAATCACCTTGATCAGCCCATTGCCTCTGGCTAATCAGGAATCGGAATCGGTGTTTCCGATGGGTGTTCTCCCTGGTTCAAAAAAGTTTTCCGACCTGCTTCTGGAGGTCATGGGAAGAAAATGATTATGGGACCCACAGCCCGCGGCTTGGCATTGATTGCCAGCCTCTACTTTATACTTGGGCTCGCTTCTGCCCAAGCAGAAGAATCCAACATTGCTGCCCAAGTGGGTCCGCTTCAGATTTCGATAAACAACGCCGGAAAGGGCCCGGAATTGGATGTTGGCATCAAATTGTTGTTGGCGATTACTCTGCTTACTCTCGCACCGTCAATTGTTCTTTTGATGACCTGCTTTACTCGAGTTGTAATCGTATTATCATTTGTACGCACTGCCTTATCCCTTCAAGGAACACCAGCTAACCAAATTATTATAGGACTTTCAATTTTCATAACATTTTTTGTTATGCAACCCGTTTGGAATAACATTCAGCGTGATTCTGTTATTCCATATGAAGCGAAAGTTATCTCTAGTACCGTCGCTATGGATAATGCATCCGGTCATGTTAAGAATTTTATGCTTAGACAAACTCGTCCTAAAGATATCGAGCTTTTCGTGAATCTTGCAAAAATGCCACCAACAAAACCCGAACAATTGCCGCTCACCGTCGTTATTCCAGGCTTTATTATCAGCGAGTTGCGGACTGCTTTTCAAATGGGATTCCTGCTATTCGTGCCGTTTATTCTCATTGATTTAGTGGTTGCGACTGTGTTGATGAGCATGGGGATGATGATGATGCCGCCGATGACCATTTCGATGCCGTTAAAAATCCTCCTCTTTGTTTTAGTAGATGGATGGGGTTTGGTAGTTCGTTCCTTGATTCGTAGTTTTGGGATGTAATCAAATCGTTGAAATACGAAACAAACGATGAATGGTTGGATGCTGGCGTTAATCGTTTCAAGACCTACATACCAACCCGTGGTCTAATTGATTGATCACACACTAAGGAAGATACAAAAAGACTGCGTCTTCGTTGTGATAGGATTATAAAAATCACAGAGAGTATGACTCCAGAATTCGCTGTAGAACTGCTAAAAACACTAATGCTGCAAGCCGTGACGCTTGCTGCTCCATTCTTGGGAGCGGCCATGGTGGTCGGTTTAGTTATCAGCCTTTTCCAAGCAGTGACCAGCATCCACGAGCAGACGTTAACTTTTGTGCCTAAAGCGCTCGTGGTAGTCGGTATGCTCGTCATTCTAATGCCGTGGATTGTTCGAACATTAGTCGAATTCACACTTAAAGTACTAGATTTAATTCCACAGATGGCTTTGTGATAAAAATATGTATTTAGAACTCCAGAACTGGATGTTCGCTTTTGTTCGTGCCAGTGCATTTCTCCTTGTTCTACCCATATTTTCGTCAGCGAATGTTCCCCTAATCTTGCGGACCGCTCTCGGAGCCATGCTGGGAATAGTTGTCGCTCCTGCTCTTCCGCCTGCAGTAATCCTACCCGGCCTCTTTAGTTCGGTAGGAGGGTTAATCAGCGAAGCGTTAATTGGTCTAGTTTTGGGGTTTATGGCACGAATTGTGTTCGGGGCCTTCGAGGTTGGAGGTCAACTCATCACTACGGAGTTAGCTCTAAATATGAGTTCGATCCTAAACCCAATGAGCAGTGCTCCAACTCAAGCGCCGGGAATGATTGTTTTCCTTCTGGCGACTACATTGATGTTCACCCTTGATCTCCATCATTGGATTCTATCTGGATTCGTTCGCAGCTTTAGTGTGGTTCCAGTGGGTGGAGCCCATTTGAATGAGGCGATACTTGTTCACCTGTTAAAGCAGACCTCGAATATGTTCGTGATCGCGATCCAAATGGCCGCACCAATTATGGGAGTCTCTTTTGTCGTATCACTTGTATTTTCCGTGCTGGGTCGCGCCGTTCCTCAAATGTCCGTGTTTTCGGAAAGTTTTGCTTTAAGAACCGCGGCAGGGCTAACAGTTTTGGGGTTCACTTTGCCTCTGATAGCGCAGCACATAATTAACGCGCTGCGGCGAATCCCGGATGATGGAATGAGGGTGGCAGAATGGTTAGGCACCAAGTAAGCAAATGAGTGAGCAAATCGGCGAGAAGACAGAAGAGCCTACGCAGCGTAAAGTCGAAGACGCTCTAAGTAAGGGGAAATTCCCCCGTAGCCAGGAGGTTCAGACGGTTTTTGTGCTCATGGGTGGACTGTCAGCACTGTATCTACTGGGTGGCACCATGTGGAGCCAGATGGCTGACGCGTTCTCAATGTGCCTGGGTCATATTCATGATACTCCAATTAGTGGGCCAGAACTGGGAGGATACGCGGCAAATGGTGTGCTGTGGTTTGCAAAGTGTGTTGGGCCAACTTTAATTGCCGTTACTCTAGCAGGACTTCTCGCAGGAACTTTGCAGAATCGCTTCAGCGTTTCGTCCGAAGCCCTTACCTTAAATTGGAGCAAATTGGATCCCGTTGTTGGTCTTTCGCGAATTTTCTCAGGAAAGTCAGTGGTTCCCACACTAATTGCTTCCCTTAAGCTATCATTGATTTTCGTGCTGTCTTGGAATCAAATCAGCATTGTACTTAACGATCCGATTTTCTATAGCGCGGTCAGCCTCGACCGAATCGCAGGTTTTATGGCTAAGGCAGTTTGGACCATTTCGTTGAGAGTGACTCTTGTTTTGGGAGTCATGGCTGCGTCGGATTATGGATACCAATGGTGGCGCAATCATCAAGATATGATGATGACAAAAGCAGAAGTAAAAGAGGAGATGAAAAGCAGCGAAAGTAATCCGACTACCAAAGCAGCACGTCGGCGCCGCCGGGTAGTGAGCCAGCGGAAAATGTTGTCCGAGGTTCCAAAGGCTGATGTAATTCTGGTTAATCCCACTCATATAGCTATCGCGTTACACTACGACCGAAAGACAATGAAAGCCCCAAAAATTCTAGCGAAAGGAATTCGCTTGAATGCACGCCGAATCCGTGAGGTTGCTGAAAAGCATCAAATACCGATCTTGGAGAATAAGCAACTCGCCCGGTTGATGTTCAAATACGGCCGAGTCGGTGGCGAAATTCCGGCGCAACTTTATGCTGCCGTTGCGGAGATTCTGGCCTGGGTTTACCGAGTTAATCGGTACCGATACTACGTACAGGATAATAGGAACGAAAGCGTTCAATAGTATTGGGCAACATCGTTAAACTGATGCGGACTATTCATCAATTCGGTGAGATTTTGATATCTGGGGAGAACCTTGGTCTAGCCGACGGGCATAATCTTCCCGTGCAGGGGGGATAAACTTGCCTCTGCCTAATTTGATGTATTAAAGATCAACAAGTTACAAATTGGCATGGTCTTAGCTTCACTTACGTGACTTGTGATATCAACACTCAGCAAATATTTCCGGGAGATTCTTCGTCACGGTGACCTTTGGTTGGTGGGAGGCGTCTTTGGGACAATTCTTCTCCTAATTCTTCCCGTCCCGCCATTTTTGTTGGATCTGTTGCTAGCGCTAAACATTGCATTGTCGCTGCTTACATTGCTAGTAATACTATATGTAAAAACACCAGCCGCGTTTTCCAGTTTCCCAACGCTTTTACTTTTTATTACCTTGTTTCGACTCGCGCTGAACGTTGCGACCACTCGACTCATACTTCTGGATGGCTACGCAGGGCATATCATCGAAGCATTTGGCAATTTTGCGGTACGGGGAAACTACGTGGTGGGCCTGGTAGTGTTCTTCATCCTTGTATTGATAAACTTTATTGTAATCACCAAAGGTGCCGGACGAATTGCGGAAGTAGCAGCAAGATTCACCCTTGATGCACTTCCTGGTAAACAAATGGCGATCGACGCGGAGTTAAACGCAGGAGTTATCAATGAGTCGGAGGCGCGGGCCCGTCGCAGATCCGTTGAGGGAGAAGCGGATTTTTACGGTGCCATGGACGGAGCTAGCAAATTTGTGCGGGGTGACGCCATTGCCGCAATTCTCATAACCTTTATAAACATAGTAGGTGGTTTTGCCATTGGAATGGCTCAGCGTGGAATGAGCGTAACGGAAGCGTTACAACGTTTTACCATTCTTTCAATAGGTGATGGATTAGTATCACAGATTCCGGCACTGATTACCTCCACCGCGGCTGGCATTTTGGTCACTCGAGCGGCTTCAAAAAATGATCTCGGCCAGGAACTGGGAGATCAGCTTATGTTCTCCCCTAGAGCCATGTCCGTGCTTACGATTATGCTAGCGCTTCTTGGACTGATTCCTGGACTTCCATTGATTCCATTTTTAATGCTGGCCCTTATTACTGGAGCACTTTCTTACACGTTACAAAAGCATGGACCTTTGCACCACTCTGGCATTGGTCTTGTTGCCCCGGGCGAAACATCTCCAAATTCTCTCGCAGCAGCAGCTTCCGCTGAGCCAAAGCCTGCCGAGAAGATGGAAACTTTGTTGCACGTGGATGGGGTGCAGATTGAGCTTGGCTATGGAATCGTTAGCTTAGCCGATGCGCGCAAAGGCGGTGATCTTTTGGACCGAGTTACTGGGGTTCGACGGAACTTCGCTGGGGACATGGGAGTTATTATTCCACCGATTCGCTTACGTGACAATCTGCAACTCGGAACCAACGAGTATCGGTTTCTAATTAAAGGTCAAATGGTGGCCCAAGGTCATCTCATGCCTGGACATTGGCTGGCGATGAATGCTACCAACAGCAAAGTGCAGTTGAATGGAGTTCCTACGGTTGAACCAGTGTTTCAATTGCCGGCAACTTGGATCATTGACGTCGAGCGAAAAACGGCCGAAGTAGCTGGTTTTACTTTGGTCGATGCTGCCTCCGTTCTGGTGACTCATCTTTCAGAGACGCTGCGACGCAATTGCGCCGAAATTCTGTGCCGGCAGGATGTGCAACAGTTGCTTGATAACCTGAAGCAAACGCATGCTACGGTAGTAAACGAGTTGATACCCTCGCAGTTAACCGTTGGCCAAGTACAGCGCATACTGCAAAACTTGCTCGCCGAGGGTGTTTCGATACGAAATCTTTCAGGAATTTTAGAAAAGGTTAGCGATTATGCGAATACCACTAAAAATCCTGACGAACTTTCTGAATATGCTCGGCGCGCTCTCGGCTCTCAAATTGTGAAGCCATTTCAAATGGCAACTGGCAGTGTACGAGCTATCACCTTGGATCCGCGTCTTGAACAGCAGCTTTCTCAAGGAATACGTCAAACTCCTACTGAGATATCGTTAGTTATGGAGCCGAAGTTAGCCCGATCCATAGTTGAATCTCTCACAAAGTTTATTCAGCAGATGTTGGCAGGCGGACATCCACCTGTATTGCTCTGCGCACCACAACTTCGCCTAGCGTTTAGGCGCTTCTTTGAAAGTACTTTCAACGATCTCGCGGTTCTCTCCTACTCGGAAGTGCCGTCGCGGGTTGAAATACAGAACGCTTTCGTACTTTCGACAACCGACTGAACTAAACCTTAAAAATGAAGCCGATCTCATTTGTGGCAGAAAGCGTAGTCGATGCTGTCGGACAGATCCGATCTCGGCTTGGTCCAGATGCAGTAGTAATAAAAGTTCGTAAGCTTCGTTCGCTTGGTTTGTTACGATTTTGGGAACGTCCGCGAATTGAAGTGCTCGCCTGGCTTCCAGACTCCACTCAACACCCGCCGGACGATTCCCATAAACCAGAAGGAAATTTGACTGCGACGTTGGATGGTGACGATGAACGCAACAGCGCTTATCCTTCACCTGGATTTGAGTGGGAAACTCCATTCTTCCGAGCCTCTAGCCGCACAACAAACCGCTTTGCAATGCCGGGGTCCAGGTTTGGAGAATGGCAGAGCCCTCCTTTGTTGGAACGTATGGGGCTGACTCCTCTAAACACCGAGCGACTTATGGAGTATCTCCGGCTTGAGAATATGGGTGGGGCCCCTGACTCACTTCGGGGAGAACTGCGTGCCGTTCAGAACTGTTTGAGGAAACTATGGAAACCCTTCAATGGTGAAAGCCAGGGGCCCCGTGTTTTGATCGGTCCTCCCGGTGCTGGAAAGACAACGGTTCTCTGCAAAATGTTAACTAATGCAATTCTTTTGGAAGGGGCAAGCGCTCGAGTTTGGCGTTTAGACGTCCCTCGAGCCAACACCGGCGAGATTCTAGGTGTTCATTGTGAAATTCTCAATGTCCCGGTTGAACGCAGTTGGCGGGCTGATTTTCCACGCAAGGAGCAATATCAGTTCGTCGATTTGCCAGGCATTGAAGTCAGCGATGCACTTTCCTTAGCTGGGCTCAAGTCTGTGATTAAACAGATGGAAATTGGTTCGCTTTCCCTAGTACTCAACGCCGCTTATGACATTGACTTATTGCAGGCTCACGTTCGTGCATTCGCCCACTTGCCCGTGACAGACCTGATCTTTACGCACCTTGATGAGGAACGCCGCTGGAGTCGTCTTTTGAATTTTGTAATAGGAACAAAACTCCCGATTAGCTTTTTGAGTGCCGGGCAAAATGTTCCGGGACAGTTGGTGCGTGCGACCGCGTTTAATCTGTTGCCCCCTGAAATGAACAGTTTATGGGAGGAATCGGATCCACAATTTTGTGGCAACAGTTGTGCTACCTAAAACTTGCAACCGTACTGAAATGAAATTCCTGATGATTCTCGGAGCTTTGATTGGATTAACCATCGGTTTGTTGTTTGGACTTGCCGACAACGGGCAATGGCCTTCGGCATTCTGGCGAGCCAGCGCCGCCGCATTAGTTTCTTGCCTACTAATGCGCTGGTGGGGTCGCGCCTGGGTCAAAGGATTGAAAAGCGCGACACTGCATCGGTTACCAGCGGTATCTCAAAGTTCGAGAGAAAGTATTAACACTTAAAATAACTATGGTGCTTTTCCGATCAACTACAATTTCCAATTTGGTAACTGAACCGGATCGCAGTACCAGTTTGTGGCTAAAATATCATGGTGTCAAAGATACACGATCTGAGGACGATCTGGTTAAGCAGTATCTTCCACTGCTAAAAACTGTAGTGGGTCGTTTGGCGCTTACTTTGCCATCGCATTTGGAGATCGAAGACTTTTTCAGTGTTGGAGCGATTGGATTGCTTCACGCCATCCGGAATTTTGATCCATCGAAAGGAACCAGTTTTGAGACTTACGCCCGATTCCGCATTCGCGGTGCAGTCCTCGATGAACTGAGAAAGTCAGATTGGGCCTCGAGGACCATTCGTGACAAGACACGTAAAATTCAAACAGCAATGATCAACCTAGAGCAACAAAATGGAGCCGCACCCAGCGAAAGAGAGATGGCTGCGGAATTGGGGATTTCACGAGTAGAGTATCAGCAATGGATTGAGGAAGTCCGACCAACCACTTTTGTCTGTCTTGATTCGACGACTTCAAATTCTGATGTGGAGGGACGTGAATTGGCAGAAATCATGTGCGATCCGGCACAGGATTCTCCATTGGAAATCCTCGCGCGACGCGAGTTGGCTGAATTAATTGGTGATCGAATCAGGAAGCTTCCAGAGATCCAGCGAAAGGTTCTGGCTCTATACTATGTCGAAGACTTGCGTTTGCGTGAAATTGCTGAAGCATTCGGAGTAACCGAGTCGCGAATTTGCCAGGTCCATGCGCAAGCCATACTGAGCATAAGGTCGTATCTAAAAATAAACAAACTGGGTTATGAAGCTCAAACCCGTGTCTAAAAATGATTATTATTTTAGGAGCGCTGATTGTATTTGGGTCGGTAATCGGCGGCTTTCTTATGGCTGGCGGTTATCTCGGTTCGTTGATGCACCTTTCCGAGGTAATAATCATAGGAGGTTCGGCTTTGGGGGCCCTAGTTATAATGTCACCCAAAAAGATTTTAATAGATTTAGTAAAAGGTATAATTTCAGCGCTCAAAGGGTCTCCTTACAACAAAGCCTCTTACGATACACTATTCAAGGTGCTTTATGAACTGTTTTTGGTTGGGCGACGGAGCGGAATGATTGCCTTGGAAGAACACGTGATGAACCCGGAGAGCAGCTCAATTTTCACGAAGTATCCAGAGATTTTGAAAGATAAGCATGCGGTTGAATTTCTTTGTGGAGGTCTAAGGCCGATAATCGACGGCAAAATCAAGCCAGAGCAATTGAGTGGTCTTTTGGAGATGGAGCTGGCGCGGATGGAAGAAGACCATCACGCCCCAATTAGCGTACTCACTAAAGCGGCCGATGCCATGCCTGGTTTTGGAATTGTCGCGGCGGTCTTAGGTATTGTCATTACAATGGGTTCCATCGCTGGTCCAATCGAGGAAATTGGCCACAAAGTGGGTGCTGCTCTGGTCGGTACATTCCTGGGAATTTTCATATCATATGGCTTTATGAATCCTATGGCAGTGAACATGGAGTTTATTGGTATGGCTGAGGCCAACTACTCCCGCTGTATCGCCAGCTGCGTCACTGCCTTCGCTGGAGGAATGGCTCCTCTCATGGCGTGTGAAATGGGACGCCGGGGACTGAGTAGCGACCTAAAATGTTCAGCCGACGATCTTGAGGTGTTGCTAAAATTGGCTGCTGGTACTCCAAAATAGGCTGATCATGGCGAAAAGACATGGACATCACGGTGGTGCGTGGAAGGTGGCCTACGCAGATTTTGTCACAGCCATGATGGCTCTCTTTCTTGTACTTTGGTTGACCTCACAGGACACTAAAATCAAGGAAGCGATTGAACGGTCATTTCGAAATCCTTTCTTATCTTTGACCAAGGAATCGGTGGGAATTATACCCAACAAAGACGTCAACGCGATCCATGAGCAAAGAGGTAAATTTGAATCTATAAACGCAGTTGAGATGGAACTTCTACGTAGGCTCACCGAAGATCTTGCGAAGATGTTTCAAGAGAATCCTGATGAGGCCAGCAATTCGGTTAAACTTCAACTCACGGATGAGGGGTTAAGAGTCAATCTTTTCGATCGGTCCCATAAACCAATTTTTTTACCTGATTCCTCTGACATGAGCGAATACGGAATTTGGGTTCTCTCTACACTGGCTTGGGAAATTTCTAGGTACACGACATTTAATATCGAAGTAGAAGGGCATACGGAATCCGGGCGTAGTGTCCTGCAAACCGATTACGGTGATTGGGAATTGTCGGCTGATAGGGCTAATTCGGCGAGAAGGCTTTTGACTAAAAACGGCGTGCTGTCCCAACAAATTTCAAAAGTAGCTGGGTATGCTGACACCCTAACTATTGATGGAAAATCGCCGAAGGATGAGACCAATCGTCGTGTGACTGTGCTTTTGAGGACAAAAAACAAGACCTCCAACATTCATGACTGAATTATTTATTCCTTTTACGTCTAAGAACGGCTCAGGCAAGAACGACGAGGTATTTCGCGTCAAAGTTTTGCCCAATGGAAAGCAAGGATCCGTCCCATTCTGCTCAATTTCTCCAGGGGCGGATTGCGGCATTAATGCAAATTTAGAAATTGGCAATGTCCAAGAATCAAGAGTATCCATGGATAGAGAGGGTGACCAAATTTCAATCATACGGTTTCGTTGCTCCTGTGGAGAATTAGTAGAGCTGGAGTGTGTCTACTAAACATTATGAAGAGATTATCTGATGATAATTAACTTAAAAATTAGCACTTTAGTCGTGTAATTATTGTATTTGTACCAAACTAATTTAAGTTAAATAAAAAATGTGCAAGAAGATAACTAAAATTTGTTAATTTATAAAATGTACACCTTTGTTAAGCATACAAACATATGAATGTGAGTATTTACCAAGCTGCTGCAGCGATGAATGCGAATTCACGATGGCAGGAAATGATCTCTGAGAATCTCTCCGCCGGATCTGTTCCTGGCTTTAAGAAGCAGGACTTATCTTTTTCAGCTGTTCAGGCGGGAAGAATGTCGAATTCGGAAATGTTAAAGTCTGGCAGCTTGATTCCATTTGTTCTTCCAAACGCTACCGCCTTCACAAACTTTTCGGGCGGAGAACTGAAGCCAACTGGAGTAAATACTCATATGGCCCTCGAAGGACTTGGATTTTTTGAAATCGAGACCTCTAATGGACTGACTGCTTTTACGCGGGATGGAGAATTCCAACTCAATGCGCAAAGTCAACTTGTCACCAAGAATGGGCACTTGGTTATGGGTGAGAATGGACCCTTGCAACTCGATTCCAAAAACGGAGAGCCGATCTCTATTTCACCAAGCGGACAAATTAGTCAGGGAAGCGATATTAAAGGAACACTAAAAATTTCTACGTTTGAAAGCCCGAATTTGTTGACACCCATTGGCGGTGGTCTTTTTGAAGTTGGTGATGCTAGTTTGAACGCTTCATCCGATGGGCGTCCAGGTGTTCGAATGGGATGGTTAGAAGGTAGCAATACTTCAGCTCCGGCTGAGATGTCGGGTCTCATTACAGCCATGCGTTCCTTTGAAGCCAATCAGCGCGTTGTGCAGTTACACGACGAACGAATGGGTCGACTCATTACTGAACTTGGGAACCCGAATTGAACTATGTTTCGTGCACTTTACTCTTCGGCTGCCGGAATGCAGTCCCAACAGATGAATCTCGACGTTATTGCGAATAATCTCGCAAACGTTAATACGACTGGTTTCAAGAGAAGCAAAATTGAGTTTCAGGATCTCTTGTATCAAACGACTCGCGCTGCCGGGTCTGAGCAGGGCGGGGGAAATCAACTGCCGACGGGTCTCCAGGTTGGTCATGGTTCTCGGGCGGTTGCTACATCAAAGGTCTTCTCAAACGGGGAACTAACTCAAACCGGTGAAAGGCTTGATGTCGCGATTAACGGAGACGGGTTTTTCGAGGTACAGATGGCCGACGGCACCCGGGCTTACACCAGAGACGGAGCGTTAAAAACTGCTTCTGATGGCCGGATCATGACCAACGATGGTTCGGTGCTACAGGGAGGGTTTCAGCCTGTTCCACCAGGGACGACTGCTATCTCGATCGCACCATCCGGTGATGTAACCTACGACGGTTCAAACGGGCCATCCACTTTTCGAGTACAACTCGTCAGGTTCAATAACCCTGGTGGCTTGGAGAGCGTTGGGCATAACATGTATCGCGAGACTAGATCATCTGGTAATGCCGAATTGGGGAATCCAGGCGAAAATGGATTTGGCGCTCTGGAACAAGGATTCCTCGAAATGTCGAACGTAAAAGTTGTTGAGGAAATGGTGAATCTAATTGTTGCTCAACGCGCCTACGAAGTGAATTCGAAAGCGGTTCAGGCGGCTGATGAAATGATGCAGCAGAGTAATAATCTACGTCGATGAAATCATTAAAACTCGCTTTATATCTTGGCTTTGTTTCGCAAGGCATCGCTGGTAATTCCTACGATTTACAACCGATAGCTCACGTGAACGGCGATGGCATCTTCCTTGATGATGTGGTTGCCAGTACTAATTGCGTTGTTCCTCATGTTCGTATTTCCGCCCCTCCCCGTTTGGGCCAAGTGTTGACTCTGACACGCTCGGACATTGAGGCGGCAACAGTTACAGCGATTGGTACTTCCCCCACGAACTGGTCAGGTAGCCATCAAGTGAGTATCAAACGGCGTGTTCGGATTCTTGAAGGAGATGAGCTGAATCGCATTCTCACAGCCCAACTACAACAAGAGGTTATCAAACAGCGTGGCGAGTTAGAATTGCGTATAGCGCGTTCATGGACGCCGGTAAGTGTTCCCGATGTTCCATTCACATTGAGAATCATCGATTTGCCTGCAACCGGTGTATCGTCGTTGTTTGTTTGCCGGTTCGAGCTAAAGACCGCTAGCGAATCCATAGGAGTTTGGCAGGTCTCCCTGAGTGCCTCCTTATGGCGCGAAGTTTGGACAAGTAGGACTCCGTTACGCCGGGGTATGTCACTGGTAGATGCTGATTTAGTCCGCGAGCGACGTAATGTAATCACGGTCCGCGATTCGTTGGCCGATTTTGAAGGCACCGATCCTTCAATTGAAATCTCTGAGTACGTTGCACCTAATGTTCCATTACTTACACGTTCATTGAAGATGAGACCTACGGTGCGGCGGGGGCAGAGTGTTGAGGCAAGAGTAGTAGAGGGAGCTCTCGCTATTTCGCTAAAAGTGGAGGTATTGGAGGACGGCACTCCCGGGCAGACGATTCGAATTCGCAATCCTCAATCAAAACGTGAACTACGAGGTCAGGTTCAAAATGAAAGCATCATTCTTGTTATCCTTTAAAAAATTGTCTGAAGCCACTATGTTATTTAACCATACGCACTATACACTGTGGGGGCGAGATTCTTCAAAGATCGATTCCTACCTGCTTTTTCCTTCCTGGCACAAGCGCTTCAGTTTGTTGCACAAGATCTACTTTTGTCACGGTATCGTGGGAATGCTTATTTTAGCAATGCCATCGTTGGTGGTGGGTGATTCACTGTGGAAGGACACCGAAGTTCGTTCCCTTGTCGGAGACAGACAAGCGCTCGCGGTTGGGGATATTGTAACCATAGTTGTTCAAGAGAACACAACTACCGAAAAGGACAATAGCACCAGGACATCTCGAAAATCTGGCGCTAATGCGAGTTTTTCCAGTTTTTTATACCCACCTTCCTCGGGCACAGGTTTGATTGGTAAGAATGGAGAGTTATTAAAGTTCAATGGAAGCACAGACCATGCTGGAGGAGGGACCATTAACAACTCCGAGAAAATTGTGGCTCGCATTGCGGTTCGTGTGATTGACGTTTTACCGAATCGAAACCTGGTTATTGAAGGTTCACGCGAGACTGCCTTTTCTGGCGAAAAGCAGACGGCCATCTTGCGCGGGACAGTGCGCCCAGAGGATATAACTGGTAACAATACAGTTCTAAGCTATAACATAGCTGATGCGACAATTAAGTTTGTTAGCAAAGGAACGATTACGGATGCCCAACGTAAGGGCTGGTTTTTGAGAGTATGGGAAAAATTAAGCCCCTTCTGAGTGTAACTAAACTATAAAAAAATAGTAAAGCTGAGTATTAGTTTGGTGGCATCGGCTTTACCTTCGGAATTAGTGTGTCCCCTCGCCAGGCGTGCGTGCAGGGTGAGCGGGAGGAATGCGTGAACCAACCTTCTCCCCACGGACCTGCAATGTAACCGTCCGGCGGAACCGTTGGTGGTAGGCGTCGACGGGCGCTGAGTTCAGGGAAAGGCGGGCCGGATCAGGGCAGACGAGCTGCCGCTGGGGACGCGATCGGGCGGGGACTCTATCCGTCGGCGGATGGGCGGGGGTGGGTTAACTTCGAACTGGGACCGCCGCCTTGGCCCGGACGTCACGCCACCCGCGGGGCGTCAGTTCTCAGATGTCTTTCTGGGGATGTCGGCCCAACCGCGGCACGAGGTCGCACAGGTACTCGTAGGGTTCCACGCCCAGACGTCGACAGGTTCCCATCAGGGTGAACAGATTGGCCGCCCGTTCGCCCCCGACTTCCTGCCCCACGTGCAGCCAGTTGCGCCGTCCCATGACGACACTGCGCAACGCATGCTCGATCGAGTTGTTGTCCAACTCGGCCTCCGGCACCTCCAGGTACCGCATCATCGAATCCCATTGGCCCTCCGCATAGCTCATCGCCCGTCCGAACGGGCTCTTCGGGGGCCTCATCTTGGTGAAGAGCTTCACCAGTTCACCGAGGTTCACCGAGGTTCACCGAGGTTCTCCATAACGGGTCGGGCCTCCTCCTGTCGCACCGCCAGCAACCCGGCCCGATCCAGCTTCCCTTCCTTGGCCTTACGTTCGATTCGATAAAGTACCTGGATCAACGCCACCAATTGATCGCACGCCACCGGAGCATCCGTGTCCCTTCGGCAAGGGTGCGGGACTGGAGGTGGAGAGGTTGGGCAGGATGAGCGGCGACGATGAAAGCGCTTATATTTTCTGGGACGGACCTTGGACAACTGGAGGAGCAACTCGATGCGTGGCG
>Ga0209591_10001764_pt1 | contig 26433 bp, 23 predicted proteins | sample MAT01_FD_187207 | JGI IMG/M metagenome (GOLD analysis project Ga0209591, IMG submission 187207) | Freshwater microbial communities from Lake Fryxell liftoff mats and glacier meltwater in Antarctica - MAT-01 (SPAdes) (version 2) | ecosystem: Environmental > Aquatic > Freshwater > Ice > Liftoff... | reverse complement strand
GAGTGAATTTCTTCGCGTTTTTCGCTGCCCTGGTCGTGATCTGTTTTCCGGTTCTGTCCCTTGTGGGCTTCAACATCGCAAGAGCCTGTTTGTATGATCTTGCGTGCTCACAATCGTGGGGTGCCGTGGTACGGCATAGCCCCGGCTTTGCGCGGTGCTACTTCGATTTCTCGGATGTCTCGAGCCAGTATCCGCCGGGGGCATCGCTCATTTTTCACGTCAACACTTTTCATGCGGTCGAGTTCTGTCCCAATCTTCAACAATTGGGCCACCGAATCATCGACCTGTTCACCTTTGACCATCGCTATGTCGGTGCCGACCATGGCTTGGCCGTGCGGCTTGGCCTTTCTATTTATGCCACGTTTGTAATCGTGGAGTGTGCGTTCCTCGCCGTTGGGTGCGCCGCAGGAAATCTAATGTGCCGCCTAATCCTTCGCCCTTCATATTGGTCGCTCGGGTGTACATATGGGTACCGCCGTCGTGTCTATCTCGGCGCAATGTTCTCGTCGGTCATGCTGGCGGCGGCAACCACACCCTTTGCGGCGGCCGCGTTGTTGCTGATGTTTCCGTCGGAGCATTATGGGTGTCTCCCGGGTCTGGTTTCCCCCGGGTGGTTTGGTATGGGCGTACTGCTCGGGATACCGGGGCTTTTGGTCACCCCGCTCACGCTCCGCGTTCACGCGCGGCGTATCGGCGGTGCGGTCACGCTCTACAACGCTCGATGCGGTTGCGACTATCCTTGCGCCCCCGGACATCGGTGCCCCGAATGCGGCCGTGTCGCGCCCGGATTCCCGGCACGTCTTGTTTGGCGATGGCGCGTATAATGGCTTGTGGTTTCTCACGATCTTTAGTAGCTGTTGTAGGGTGGAACTGCGATCCCGTTCGCACGAGGGGCAGGTGGTGCTTCGCGACCCGTCCGCACTTGCCACGACCCGCCGCTACATTTCGATACCGTTCACTCTACGCTCGTCCGTCCCCTTGATCCATGTTCCTAGAGCGCGGCCCCTTGCTTTGCACGGTCGAGTATCTCTATTTCACGCCGTGACATTGTCCAGTGCGTTGCAACCATAAGAACTGATTTCCACTCAGCTCCGTCATCATGCATTACTCTCGACAAGTAACTCGGTTTGCGAGCGCCGCGCTGGTATCAATGACGGTAAGCATTGGGTGCGCCGCGCCTACTTGGTCGGCGCACCTATTCGTTTTGGCTACCCGGTTGAAGTATGACGACTTTCTATTGAATGGAATCAGTTCAGCAGATCAGACAAGCACATTGCGTATCGAGTCTACACTCCGAAAGGGTTTCGTCTCTTTCAATCACTAACATCGTAAACCACTGGTGGTATTATTACACCACCGAATGACGATTGTGGCCAGGACAATATCATCATCAGGAGTTATTCGTAGCTCTCCATTGCTCGTCACCAAGTCTCAAGAACAACGCATCATCCGACCGATGACCACGCCCAATATCTCACATCCATCTTTTCGTCCCCTCCCACCGGCCCGACGCGCCCAATAACCTCCCACCGGCCCGACGCGCCAATAATCGCGCCCAACGATCTCGCATGATCCCCCACCTCCACCCCGCCGCCACCGCCCTCGCGCACGCCCAGCATGTTGTCGTCATCACCGGCGCGGGCATCAGTGCCGAGAGCGGCATTCGCACCTTCCGCGACACCATGGAAGGTCTGTGGAAAGACTTTGACCCCGCCACACTCGCGACACCCGAGGCCTTTGAGCGCGATCCCGCTACCGTGACCAGATGGTACGACTGGCGCCGCCTTGGCTGCCTCACAGCCGAGCCCAACCCCGGCCACATCGCCCTTGCACGGCTTGAGCGCAACCTTGCCGCAACCGATCGGCACTTCACGCTGCTGACGCAGAACGTCGATCGACTGCACCAGAAGGCTGGCAGCCACAACGTCATCGAGCTGCATGGCTCGATCATCCAGTGGCGTTGCACAGCTTCATCGCGCACCACCACGCCTCCGCCCGAACCCTTCACCACCTTTCCCCCGCCCTCACCGTTTGTTCCGAGCGCCATTCTCAGGCCCGATGTGGTCTGGTTCGGCGAGTCGCTCCCCGAATCCGCACTTGACGCCGCCGACATCGCCATGCGTTCGTGTGATCTCTTCTGCTCCATCGGCACCAGCAGCGTGGTCTATCCCGCGGCAGGCTTTGCCGAGCTGGCACGCAGGCGCGGCGCAAGCATTCTCGAAATCAACCCCAACCCCACCCCGCTCTCACCCCTGGCCACTTGGTCGCTCCGCGGCAAGGCGGGCGATCTGTTGCCCGCGCTTGTTGACCATGCTCTTGCTTAAGCGCGCGGCGCTTCAAGACCCGCCGCGAACAGCAACCCACTCCGCCATTCCCACCGCTTGAGCAACACAAACTGCTGCGCGATCAGCTCGAGCATCTGTTGCTCGTGCGGACCATCAACCGCGTTGCCCGGAAGATGACCGTGATTCAGAAAGTCCGCACGCACCCGCTCAGCCGCGTCACGCTCGCGCGCCACAAACTCGCGTGAATACGCCACTTCCGCGCCTGAGCAAAGGTCTCTCCCAAAGCACGCCAGCCCAAACGCGGGGTTCGCGCCCGTAAAGGCCCACGCCGCCATGCCCAGCTTTCGCTCCCGCTCAATCAGATCATGCGGTTGATAAAAATGCTCATGCTCCGCCAGCGCGCTCGGGCGATAGAGCACCGGCATTTCAAACCTCGCCGCGAGCCTGAACCCTAGCTCGATATCGTCATAGCCATAAAGATGTGGCCGGGCAAAGAAGCCACCGACCTCGCGCACGCACGCCGCGTCCACCGAGAAGTTCAGCCCGAAGCAGTGCCTGAACCCCCAGTCGCGGTCGGGGTCATACCCCGGCGCACAAGCCGCCCGGTTCATCACATCATAAAAGAAGACCATCGAGGTCCGGCGCACCAGTCGATCAAGCAGCGTCTCCTCTTCACGCCGCGCATACGGCGAATGCCCAACCACGATCGCCGGCCCTGCCCCGCTCGCGCGCCGACGCTCGTGCTCACGCACGTGCACATTCAAAAAGTCCGGCTCAGGCCGCACATCATCGTTCAAACTCACCATGATCCGCCCGCGCCCCGCGCTCAGCATTCGGTTGCGCACAAGTGTGTATCCCTCGCGCGCACACTCAAGCACCCGAAGCTCCGCCCGTCCCGCGTTCTCTCTCCACACCCGCGCCGCCAGGCTAGCGCCCGCCTCGTCGGCCCCATCAAACCCGACAATCACCTCAAACCGCGTCGCGTCCATCGTCTGGTCCGCCAACCCGCGCAGGCACCGCGCCAGCTTCTCAGCCCGCCCATACGTCGGAATCAGCACCGAGACTTCCACACCCCACTATCGGCGACTCGCCCCCCCACATCGCACCGTTTAACACCCCTTCAACTCACGATCGCTCCAATTCCGTCCGATACCAACCAGACTCCGCGGCCAAATCGCCACTGGCCGCGTGTACAACCGGAGACTTGACCATGCCTTCAGATGCCGACCACACACCCCAGCCGCTGAATATCCGCAACTACGAAGACCGCCGCTGCCATAAGCGCTTTCATGTGGCACGCCCCGGCAAGCTCTTCCGCCGTTCGACGCAGCAATACGCAGCGGTTGTCACGCGCAACCTCTCCTTTGGCGGAGCCTTGCTGGCCGTCGAAGCCGAGCGCGCCTTCACCATCGGCGAGCTGATCGACCTCGGCATCACCTTTGGGCGACACCAGGTGGTACCCGCCAACAAGCTCATGCAGGGTGTGGTCACACGCGTTGAACGCCTCGAGCCCGGCCGCCAGAACGTAGCCGTGCGCTATATTCAGCCCATGGTGCTGGCCGAAGCAGCGTAGATTCGCTCGCCGACAACGCGGATCAGCCCGTGCCGCGGCAACACATCCCGGCAACCACTACGCCCAGCAAGCTGGCACTCAGGGGAGTGTCTGACTTGGTGTATGCGTCGATGAATGAAGCACTGAACGTTCTGGCCACTGGTGCTGGCCACGCTCGAGAAACCGCACGAGATCCGCTTGAGGTACAGTTGTGAACTTCGGGTTGTGGTTTCCTGGCTCAACCCAATCAGCCGTATCACGAACGATCTGCTCAAAGCGTGGTTGCAGCGAAACACACCATGAGTTGTTCGTTCCCGTAATATTCGCGCCTCTACAATCTGGGTCAAGTCAGCTCATCGGGCACACTTTCGACAGATGCCTCGCCAAGCACCTGCCACCAATGCACTTACGGCATTTGTTTCAATCCGGCTGACTGCTCCATGCTCGCTACAATCCTTGCACTCGGCCGCCCTCCACCAACAGCGGCCGCCAAAGGAGCCGCCTCGGTGCTCTGGCAACCCTCACTCCCTTCATCCTATCTAGAAGCCGGGCCTGACAGCCTCGCTACGCGCATCACCGAGCGTCGCCAACAGCTTGGCCACGCGCTGGTCATCCTCGGTCACCATTACCAGACCGACCAGATCATCCGCCACGCCGACTTCACCGGCGATTCCCTCAAACTCAGCCAACTCGCCGCCAGCAAGGTCGCCGAGGCGGGTGCGAAATACGTCATCTTCTGCGGCGTCCACTTCATGGCCGAGACCGCCGATCTGCTCACGCCCGAAGGTGTTTCTGTCATCCTGCCCGATATGTCAGCCGGATGCTCAATGGCCGACATGGCCGACTACGACGATGCGTTGGTCGCGTGGGACCTCATCCACAAGTCCCTCCACGCCCGGCGTTGGAAGGGCCGCATCATCCCCATCACCTACATCAACTCCACCGCCGCCATCAAGGCCTTTGTGGGGCGGAACGGTGGCACCGTCTGCACCAGCAGCAACGCCGCTCGTATGTTCGAGTGGGCCATGGCCGGTGGCACGGAGCCTCGCAAAAAAAACGAAGAGATCAAGGTTCTGTTCATCCCCGATCAGCACCTCGGACGAAACACCGCCGCGAGTTTCGGGCTCGATGTTCGTACCGACACCTGCATCTACGACCCCCGCCGCCTCGCCCGCGGCGAAGAACTTGGCGGCACATCGCCCGATCATCTCCTCCGCTCCAAGGTCATTCTGTGGGCCGGGCACTGCTCGGTGCACAAACTCTTCCGTCCAGAGCATTGCGACGAGATCCGTGTTGCCGAGGCCAGCACACCCAAGGCCGACCAAACCACCATCCTCGTCCACCCCGAGTGCAGCAAAGAAGTCGTCGATAAATCCGACCTCGCGGGCAGCACCGAGTTCATCATCAAGACCATCCGCGAAGCCAGGCCGGGCTCGCGTTGGGCCGTCGGCACCGAGGTTCACCTCGTGCAACGACTCGCCGCCGAGTCTGCGGCACGTAACGTCCACGTCCGAATCCTGAGCGATTGTCAGTGTCTCTGCACCACGATGTTCCGCATCGATCAGGAGCACCTCTGCTGGGTGCTCGACAACCTCGCTGCGGGCAAGGTGGTCAACCGTGTAACGGTCCACACCGAGGCCCGCGCGTGGGCACTCATCGCCATCGAGCGCATGCTCAGCATGTCGGCACCCATGGGTGCCGCGCCCAAAGGTGTCAAGAGCCAGCCCGAGTCCGCCGCGCTGATCGACTAAACTCAGACGCACCATGGGCAGCACCACCTCCGCGCCTGAACCCGACCGCCGCCCCATCCGTGCCCGCTCACACCCCGTCTGGGTACGTGCGGCTGGTGCGCTCACTCGCGCGGGCTTTTCCGCCAACGCCATCTCCATCGTCGGCATGGTCGCTGGTCTTGCCGCGGGCGCGGCGCTCGCCACAACCCCGCTCGCCACCGCCCCCTGGCCCCGTGTGCTCTGGGCCTGTGCCGCAGTTCTGATCGTGAAGCGACTTCTTTGCAACATGCTCGATGGCATGGTCGCCATCAACAGCGGGCGTGCATCTCCGCTTGGCCAGATCTTCAACGAAGTTCCCGATCGCGTCTCCGATGCGGCCGCGCTTGTTGGCCTTGGCTACGCCACAGGTTCAAACCCGACCCTCGGGTGGGCCGCCGCTTCGGCCGCCATCTTTGTGGCCTACATCCGCGCCGCGGCCAAAGTTGCGGGTGCGCCGCAGGATTACCGCGGCCCGATGGCCAAGCAGCAACGGATGTTCATCGTTATCCTCGTCGCACTCTTCGCCGCCATCGCACCCGCCGATTGGCAACCCACGGTCTCACGCGATGGCTGGTCGATCCCGATCGCCGCACTCTGGCTCATCACCATCGGGTGCATCCTGACCGCCATCCGTCGGCTTGGGCGTGCTTCGAGTATCCTGCGTCAGAACCACGCATGATCGACTTCTCCATCCCACCCGCCGCACACCAGCGTCTCTTCGGCACCGCACACGCCTTCGACGATCCCATCGTCGTGCGCCTGACCATTGGTGTCGGGATCATCCTCCTGCTCGGCCTCTCTATTATCGCGGCCCTCTCGGCCGCGGGTCGCGTTTCGCCCGACCTCCGGCGCGAACTCATCAAACGCTACCTCGCTTGGGTGGTGATGACCCCGCTTGTCCTCGGGCCCATCCTTGCCGGCGCGGCGTGGACGATCCTCCTCATCACCATCATCAGCCTCATGTGCTATCGCGAGTTTGCCCGAGCCACGGGCCTATTCCGCGAGAAGACCATGAGCGCGCTCGTCACGCTTGGCATCATCACGCTCAATCTCGCCGCGCTCGACCACTGGTACGGCCTCTTTGTCGCGCTCGGCCCGCTCACGTTCGTCATCATCGCCGCAGTCGGAGTGCTCGCCGATCGGCCCAAGGGCTACATCCAGCGCGTCGGGCTTGCCGCGCTCGCCTTTCTCTTCTTCGGCGTCTGCATGGGCCACTTGTCTTACTTCGCCAACGACGAACGCTACCGCCCCATGCTCCTCCTGCTGGTTATCTGCGTGGCCATAAACGATGTCCTCGCCTTCACCGTCGGCAAGACCATCGGCGGCCCAAAGCTCGCGCCCCAGACCAGCCCAAACAAGACCATCTCCGGCGCAATCGGCGCGCTTCTCCTCACCACCGTGATTGTCGTCTGGATTGGTTCGTACGTCTTCAACGCTCAACCCATGGGCGACTGGCGCAACCTCGTCCTGCTGGGCCTCATCATCAGCGCGGCGGGCCAACTCGGCGATCTCACCATCTCCAGCATCAAACGCGATATCGGCATCAAAGACATGGGCACACTCATCCCCGGTCATGGCGGCGTGCTCGACCGCTGCAACAGCCTGCTTCTCGCCGCGCCCGCCATGTTCCATCTTGTGGGTTACTTTCAGGGTATCGGGGTCGAACAGCCGGTCAGAATCTTGAGCGGAAACTAGCCGTGGAACCCTGGAAGCTCGAACCCGCGCACGACCACGGACTCTCGCCCGCCGAGCGGGCCAGGAGCCTCAAGCGCGAGAGCGGCCTCATCCACACCGCGGGCCATTTCACGTGGTCCGTCATGGTTCGCGCCTACTTGCGCACCTACCACCGCCTGAGCGTCGAAGGCTCGCACCACATCCCCGCCAAGCCACCCTTCATCCTCATCGCCAACCACGCCAGTCATCTTGATGCGCTCGTGCTCGCATCGGCCATGCCTATACGCTCGTGCGACCGCATCTTCCCCGTCGCGGCAGGTGATGTCTTCTTCCATACCGATCCGCTGGCCATCTTTTCCGCCGCGTTCATTAACGCTCTTCCCATGTGGCGAAAGAACTGCGGCCCGCACGCGCTCAAGCAGCTGCGCGACCGCCTCATCAGCGAGCCCTGCTCATACATCCTCTTCCCAGAGGGCGCACGCTCGCGCGATGGGGCGTTGCTCCCTTTCAAGGCTGGGCTAGGCATGATCATCGGTGACTCCAGCGTGCCGGTGGTGCCATGCGCCATCACCGGAGCCTTTGAAGCTCTGCATGCCAACGCCAAGCTCCCCAGCCCGACGCGCATCCGCGTCCGCATCGGTAAGCCCCTGACCTTTACCGACCTGCCCGATGGCCGCGAAGGCTGGTCGATCGTCGCCGAGCGGAGCCGCCAGGCCGTCGAGGCCCTCCTGGGCGGACCAAAGCAGCCAAAGGCTTCTGCAACCGCCCCTTCTCGCGCAACCGGCCAGTCTCCCGCAACCGATTGATCGCCGCTTCCGTATCACCAAGAGCCGGTTGAACACGGGCCAGCCCTGAAGCTCGAGCAATCGCCGGTGGGGGAAGGGGGGAAGGGGTCAGGACGCACATCCGATCCACGCGCGCAACCCGCCGATTCGCACCCAATCAGGAGCACGCCCCATGTCCCGACACCTTGCGGTCATCGCCACCACTGCTCTTCTCGCCGCAACGGCGCTCACCATTGCCTCAACTCCCGCTGCCGCGGCGGCCATCCGATCCACACGTGGCCCGTCGGATGTCAGCCCCCTGACCGCTGCGCCTATCGAGCGCATCGTCGAGATCGAAGGGCAGCAGGTTCGCATCACCCTTACGGTGCAGAACTACGCCGTGCGCACCGCGACTGTTGGCGCGTTGCGGCAGCCCACGCTCATCATCGTCGCGCTCGACACGGTCGATGGCTTGCCGCTTCCCGAAGGCCTCACCGCCACGCGCGTGCGACTGCAACGCGTCGCCTCGCCGCACCGCGTTGTCCGGCGCGACCTTACGCCGCGTGCCTTCATCGCCACGCTGATCGGTCACAACGAGTTTGGTGCGGATGTCGCGCCCAGGCTGGTCGCCAACACACGCTTCCGTGCCGCGATCCGGCTCGAAATCAACGGTCAGATCCGCAACGTTCCGATGGGTGTGCTGCGGGTGATTGACGCTTCGACAGTCCTTTGATGGTTTCCGATGGGTGTGCTGCGGGTGATTGACGCTTCGACAGTCCTTTGATGGTTTGCACAAACTGATGGTTTGCACAAACTGATGGTTTGCACAAACTGATGGTTTGCACAAACTGATGGTTTGCACAAGCTGATGGTTTGCACAAGCAGAGTCCACGCCATGCCGAACAGCTCCGAGCACTGGTCACCCATCGCCGCCCTGATCCTGATGGTCGCAACGAGTGTTTCACTGTGCGAGTCAAGCACCGCAATAGCCGCCGCGCTTCCGGTTGAGCGTGCGCAACATCAATGGTCATCCTCAACCCGAACCGTCGTGATTGATGGACGCGAGTTCCTCCCGAGCGTCAATGCGTTTCTGGTCGGGGTCACGAACTCGTCGGGAGCCTCGGCCACCATCTCCATCCGAATCACCTCGGTGGATGGCGACGCGCTTCCTGCGGGCTTGACGGCCGAACACATCCGACTGCAAAGGTTTGATTCACCCTCTCGCATCATCCACCGTGATCTCGTTGTGACCGATACGCCCGTCGCCACGCCCGGCGCGGCGGAGTATTACCCCGAGAGCAACTTCATCACCGCCGCGGGCGCAGCGCGATTCCGCACCACCATCCGCCTCGCCACTTCGCAAGGCGACACGTTCGTGCGCATGGGCACTATCCGCGTCAATACGGGCACGCTCGTGATCGCCGACCCGGTCGAGCCTCCCGACCTTCGATGAGTGGCCGTCACCTTCGACGATGCGCGGTTGCACACTAAAAACACAACGACCACGCCTGCTGAAGGGCGCGGTCTGTTGACGTGGCCTGTTCGATTTTCCGCTTCGTGGACTTCCACTTCACGAACCGGGCCTCACCGCTCGGGAGCTTTCCGCGCCGCTGCCCGACCCGCATCCAACTCCGTTCGCACAATGATCTCCGGCTTGGGCGCGGACTTCTCTTTTGCGGACCCCGCCGTATCGAGCTGGTCCTTCAGCAACCGTCCAACTTTGAACTTGACCGTCCGCTTGGCGGGCACATCCACACGCTCAAGAGTTTTTGGATTCTGCGCAACTCTGGGCGCGCGTTCCTTAATCTCAAAGACCCCGAAGTCGCGAAACTCCAGCCGGTTTCCGCGGCCAAGTTCCGAGATCATCTGGTCAAGAAATGTCTGAACGACCCGTTTCACATCGACCCGCTTACACCCCGCCGATTCGGCGATTCGGTCGATGAGTTCCTTCTTGGTGATTGTCGCCATATGCGTGGACATCCGACCTCGGGCAACTCGCCACTCCAAAGCCGCTCACGAGCCGCCTTACGACCCGACGGGACACACATCCCATTCCCATACCGAACCCCTACGAACTGGCTTCGAGCTTATGGGATCGACCTTTACGGAAATCCATGGGCGCGAAACCGACCGGTAAGAATGCCGGTGACGCGACGGGCATCAGTATCGCGAATATTGGGCGAGTGGTCAATAGCCAAGTTGCCACCACTTGCCCTCTGGGTAACAAATTATTGCATTCGGACCGGTTTCCCAATCCCCCAAACAGTTCTTTCTTCGCGTTCTTGCCCAACTACACGGCCAATTGCGTCTGATAAGCCCATGTGCTGGCTCGGCCAGCTCGCGACATGCATTTCTGCAATATTTGCGCGTTACCGGTCCTTCGACTCCGATCGGATGTTCTTCTTCAATCGTTTTCCCGCGCCACGTGGATAACTGGGCAATCAGAATCGCAGGACCAACCCCGCGAAGAGTCCGGCCAATCGCCCGTTGTACTCAAACTCGTTGAGCTCATCCCCATCGGCCAGCCCGAATGCCAGTTGCCGATACCCGATCTGCACCCCACAGTACCTCGTCGGGTGCCATTGAAAGCCCGCGACGATATCGAGAGAGAGGCTCGACCGATCCGAATCGGCGAAGCCCCCGCCCGATATCTGTAGATCGAGGCTGAAGTCTTCACCAAAGTCCGCTTCGCCCCTCAGGCCCACGATCGGCTCACCAAAGAACTCATCGGCAGCGGCCGCGCCGCCGGCGGAACGATTGGCCAGATCGAACGAGACGTCGTAGAACCTTGCCCCGCCGAGCGCGTAGACGCGGACCACCGCGTCGAATGCGTTCTCAGGAACTTCGCTGGCCGCTTTGAAGTCGCGATCCCAGATACGATACCCACCCGTCAGTTCGACACTCGTGAAATCGAGCTCGACATTGATCGCGTCGCCCGCGGCGACTTCGACCGCGCCGAGACGAAAGCTCGAATCAGCGGTGGTGCCTTCGCGCTCGAGGCCATAGGTCGAGCCGGAGAAACTGAATCGCCATCGCTCAGAACTCAGATGGATCTCGCCCGCCGGCTCAAACCGCGGCGTATCGAGGTTCAGCCGCTCCAGCTTGATGCTCTCGCCGGGTGTTGTGAAAGACCCCGGCCCGGTGCCCGACGAGACCGGCAGCTTCACCTTGCCGCTCGGCGCAACGTACCACACCGAAGGTTCGACCTGCACCGTCCATACCGGATCAAGCCGCTGCGCGATCATGGCCGGATCATCCTGACCCGATTGCCCGCGCGCCTGTGAAACGTGCGCGAGAACGGGGAGCGCGAGAGTGGTAAACAGTCTGATGCTTAAACGCATGAAGTGGACTCCGTTGGCCGCTGGTTGGCAGTGGATACCTGAACCGCTTGCTATCGTATGAAGTACGTGGGTCTTTATCGACGAGTCTGCGTGCACGGGCATGAAGCTCGCAGCAGGGCCATCTCCGTTCTTCACACTCTGTCGGGTTGGATCCAACTCCGACGAATCGAACTCTGAGGGATCGGAGTCAGACTCGGCAGCCTCGCATCGAGATGGGGGGCCAAACGATTCAGCTTTCGGGAAGGTCGTGGGCAGGGTGCGGGAGAGTACGGTCCATCAGCGCGGTGGTGCGAGGGTCATCTTTGATACGTGCATGGTCTGAAATACGCTCCCTACAATTGTCGATATGCCTCCCGCTCCACGGCACGCGCCCGACAGTTCATCCTCCGAAGCCAGTGGCCTCATGCTCGCCCCGGGTGTGACCGTTGCGGGCGCGATGGTTCGGTGGGCCTTCTCGCGCAGCGCGGGGCCGGGTGGGCAGAATGTCAACAAGCTCTCGACCAAGGCCGAGTTGCGCATCGGGATTGATGATCTGCCGATCTCCGGGCGCGCCAAGGCTCGACTTCGCACCCTTGCGGGTCGAAGGGTGATCAATGTTGAAGCCTTCAACGATGAAGAGGGCCGCCCGCGCGAACGTGGCGGGGAGTTGATTCTCACTTCCGAATCCGAACGGTCGCAGAGCGGCAACAAGTCCGAGTGCCTTGACAAGCTGCGTGCGCTCATCGTGCAGGCGATGGCCGAGCCCAAAGTGCGGCGCAAAACCAAGCCCTCGCGCGCCAGCAAAGAGCGACGCATCGACGGCAAAAAGCGGCGCGGTGAGATCAAGCGCGGGCGTAAAGATGGCAGCGGCGACTGAACGGCCCGTTACGTGCGCACCGTGCTGAGCACCGCGACCGCGACAGGCATCAGCACCAGCACGGGCAGAAAGACCGCAAACCCGGCGGGCAGGCCGGGCACGGGCATCGCCGCCAGCACCACACCACCCATGATCGCGATGATCCCAACCGGCGCGCACTTCAGCGACTGCACCAGCATGTTCTTGGGCTCGCGCATCAGGAAGAACGGCATGGTGATGAGCAAGGAGAGAATCGATGAGAGCATTGTGGAGATGCGCCCCCACCGAACCCGCTGAAGTTTCTCCCGCATCTCAGGCTTGAGGTGCGGACTGTCAAGCATCTGTCCAATCTGTACCCATGAGAGGCTCTGACTGAACGATGCAAACCGGTTGAACAGCAGAGTCGAGGGCTCAAGATCGGTATCCAGCCGCGTCGGCGCCGCGGCGATCGGGCGCACCGATGCCTCGCCCGGTCGCCCGAGATCGAGCGGCGTGATCGTGGGGTTAAGCAGTTGCCACCCGGCCGCCCCCTCTGCCCCCCCGGTCCCCACCCCAGTTCCCGCTTCGGTCCATCGCGCCTCGTCGGCGCTGATGCGGCTCGTCACGATCCCCTTCTCATTGCGACGCCAGACCTCGACACCCTTCATCACCGCGGTCTTTGGATCGAACGTGTGCGCAAAGAGCACCTGTCTGCGGCCGTCGGGCGTGGGCGGCACCTGAAACTCACCCAGCTCGCGCTTGCCGGCTTCCGACGGATCGCGTGCAAGCAGCGGCGCGATCCGCGGATCGGAAATCACAAACTCCTGATTGACCGCACGCACACCCATCATCAGCGCGGCCACCAGCAGCACCGGGCGCACAACTCGGAACAGGCTGATGCCACCCGCGAGCATGGCCACAATCTCCCGGTGACGAACCAGTTGCGTGAACGTAAACCCCATCGCCCCCATCAGGCCAAGACCGATCGTGTAGTTGAACAACTGCAACAATCGGGGCCACCAGATATCCACTACCAGTGCGGCGGTGACCACCACTTTGCGGAGCGAGCCAAGAGGCTGATCACGGTGGAGTTCCGCCGCGCGGTTGAGAAAGCGACCGATGTTGAGCGCGACGTCAACCATCACCACAAATGAGAAGAGCACCACCATCAACGCGATGACGTTGAAGAGATATTGACGGGCGATGTGGCGGTCGAGGGTTGAAAGCACTTTGTACCGTGGTCAGGCGGGAGAGATGCCGGTGGTGCCAGGATGCGGCGATGAGCCCGCAACCGCAACACCCCGATTGTTCTGAACATCCAGAGCCATGATCGCCCGCGAACAGATCAGTCCTACAAAGACCCCCGCATATACATCGCTGACGTGGTGAGCGCCCGCCAGCACACGCGAGAGGCAGCAGAGCGCGGCGAGCATCACAAAGGCCACGCGCCATCGCGGAAAGACCGCTCCCAGCGCGATCGCCAGCGCCACCGCCGGCGCGGCGTGGCTTGATGGCAGCCCAAGGCCTGATGCATTCCAGAAGTTCGCCGCGCGAAAGGTGAAGAACCCATCGCCAAACTCGGGGCGCTCTCGGCGGAAAGCCAGCTTCAGCGCTTCCGCCAGCAGACCCGCCACCGCCGGGCAGAGAAAGACAAGCGTTCCCCGTCGCACTCCCCGACGAACCCGAGCTGTATCGGGCTGAAAGAATGGCCGCAGCACCAGTACCGCCGCGATGATTGCGGCGAGCCAGACTGTGCCAAAGAACTTGATCGCGTGATACATCGTCGAGCCGAGGGCATCAACCATGGCCGGTGCCGAGAACGATGCAAGCCCACGCCAGAGCGTTGCGGGGGACATTGCCTCGAGCCGATCGATCGTCGGCATTGTGCGTGAGACGACGTGTACCCAGACCGCCCTATCCCATCCGCACGCCACGATGAACCCCGAAGCCCAGACCCACGGATGGGCCGGAAACGCCGCGTACCACCAGGGCGCGTTCACAGCCACATCGCGCAACCTACCCCGCTCTTCGCCCGCGGGCCCGATGTTGCCCTTGCCCGAACTCTCTGCGTGCGCGACCCGAACCTCAGCAGTCCGCTCGGGCGATTCACGGGCTAATGCGGCGGTGTGGATCGAAGTGCTCACGGGTCTCATTGTTGGGGGCATGAAGCGGGAAGGGAAAGCGGGCTTTGAGAAAGCGATTCATCGCTTTGAATCAGCGCCTTGTCCATCTGACGGCCGATACCCCGTTCCGATCCACGCCACCCGATCCTTCTTGTGTTCGCCATCGAGTTTCTGATCGGGCGTATCCAGTGGTTCAACCCTTTCAAACATGCCGCGCCAGCGTTCGAGCGTGTTGGGCTTGTTGTTCGAGAGCAGAACGGCCATACCGCCCGCAAGTTCACGACGCAAGAGCGATGTCTCGGTCCAGTAATCGAACTGGCTCTTCCGCCCGCCCATCACACTCTGCGTCGAGAAGACCGGTGTGACATCGCTCCCTCGCCCGTCACGGAAGAGGTAATAGGCCATCTGGCTGGCGCGCCCATAGTGCTCGGCCATCACGAACCACGGACCCGTCGTGCCATCTCGCGCCTTCATCTCATCCAGCACCCTGCCCACGTGCGCCGCCATGCGCTTTGGTCCGATCAGTCGCCCCACCACGATCGGGCGCGGCTCTTCTCCGATGATCGCCTTCAGCACGCCAGCCACGCTTGGCACGCGCATCAGGCTGTTCAGTCCCGTTGCCAACAGATCGGCCCGATGCAGCGGAACCAGCGCGCACAAACCGTAGATGATCGACAACCGCCAGAGCACCTTGATCGGCCTCGTTCGCGCCGTGCCTTCGCTAGTAAGCACAGGAGTTTGTGCGCCCGCCTTCCGACGTGACAACTCATCGGCCGCGTACCAACCCGCGAGCGCCATCATCGGCACAAACCCGGCGATCGCCCAGTTCTGCTCTGGCTCGGCCATGAACGAGACGATCAGGTAGAAGATCAGTATGGGCGCTGCGCACCAGAGCAGGAACGATGCGCCCAATCGCCGTTGCTCGCCCGAGGCCTGGGTCGTGGCCTGCCGCCGCCGCACGATACGCAGTGCGCCAACCACACCCAGCGCCACCACCGGGCCGAACATTCCGAACGGCGCGAGCAGGTAGTTCACGGTCCACAGCGGGTTGTACCCGCCCTTGGCCGCGCCTCCCTCTGCCGAAGGAACGGCGATCGGCACATCACCACCCTTCATGCCCAAGTGGCCGAGCAGGTGCGCGATGGTCGGCCACCCTTCGCGCGCGTTCCAGTACACCACTGGGGCAAGCCCTGCCAGCACGAGCATGATCGCCATGCCCAGCCCCGCCCACCATGCTGGCGCAAGCCTGAGCCGCGCGCGCTTCAGCACCGCAAAGAGGAGCAGCCCCGGCAACAGCAGCAGAATGGTGTACTTGAACAAGAAGCCCGCGCCGATGGCCGCCCCGAGCGCGGCCCACGCACCGAGCGATCCGCCCAGAAACGCGCGCCACGCCGCCCAGCACGCGCACGCCCAGCAGGCGAGGTAACACCCATCGATCGTCACAAGCACGCCGGTGAGCTGAAAGGCGGGCGCGAGCATGAACAAGGCCGCGGCGAAGATCGCGGCCTTCGCCGGTGTGGCGACGCTTCCATCGCGAACAAAGGCGCATCGTGCCACATCGCGTGCAAGCCCCGCGCACGCCAGCGCACCGATCGCGCTTGCAAGAACGGTCGGAATTCGGATCGCCCACTCGGCATGACCAAAGAGCTTCGTGCTTAGCCAGATGACCCACGCAATGCCCGGGCCTTTGGAGTAGTACGACCAATCGAGGTGGCGCGACCACAGCCAGTAGTGCGCCTCATCTTCAACAAGATCGTATGGACAGAACCAGATGCTGTAGATCAGCCGGGCCACCAACGCACAGGCAACAAGCAGGAGTGCGGGGCGCAGCGAATCTTCGCCGCGTTCGGTGTTGCCCATGTGCTGTCCGACTTTCGCATCGTGCATCAACGATCCTGGTGCGTGTTGTCGATTGAGAGGTCCATATGGGTGGGCCGCTTGTACGATTGTTTTTCTATGGGCGGGCCGCCCGTGCTGCTAATGCCTGATCAGCCGCACAAACTCCCATACCGCGTAGATCCCCATCACCACCACACCCGCCCAGAGCAGCGGCAGACCAGCCAGCCCGCTCCCGTGCGTCATGCGCTGCCCTGCGCTGATCGAGATCACCGCCGCCAACGCCGGAAAGAAGGCCCAGAGGTAGATCGTCAACGGCAGCGAATCGCGCAGGCGCATCGCCATGATCGTGCCCGTCAACACCATCACCAGGCACGCCGCGGCCATGGCCAGCCGCTCCTGCCGCTTGCTCAATACCTCCCGCATCAGGTCGTTCACCTGATTTTCCAGATCATCACGGATGGCCCTGATCGCCTCGCGATCAACGGCCTTGTCGCGCATGCGCGCATCAGCCCGCGCCATCACCGCGTTGGTATCATCCGCCAGCAACTCCTTCGCGGGGTCGTTGGCGAGCGTCAGGTCCGTCAACGCCCACTCGCTGATCACACCCGGCGCGGCCCGCACCTCGGCCCCATCCTCACCCGTTACCGGCGCGATCAGCTCACCATTCTCGTCAAGATCCTGCGCTGAGACTTCCAACATCTGAAGCGTCATCGCCACGCGCGCCGCACCGTTGTTCGGAGCGGTGTTCGCCGCCGTTCCACCAATGGCCAACACCGGCGCCGAGGCCGAGACACTCGCCGCCTTTGGCAACCTGATCTCTGCTGAAGTCGCCTTCTGACTCTGCACGGTGCCATCGCTCAGTGTTCGTTCGACAATGATCGGCTGCCCGCGCCGCTCCGGAAAGACCTGCAACCGATTCGGATCGCGTGCCACGTTCTTTCCGCCAGAACCCCGCGTCAGGCGCCGCGCCCGAATGTCCGCCGCTTTCAGCACAACTTTCTGACCGCCGCCATCGAAGAGTTCGACCCGATGTCCCGGCCCGCGCAGGGCCTCGCGGATCGTCTCAACCGCTTCAAGCTGCGCCAGCGTGAGCGCAAGCGAGCGACGACGACGGTCCACATCCTGAATGCGCTCGGGCCGATCGTGCAGATCGCGAAGCTCCGAATCGGTCAGGTACTTCGGGTCTTCGGTAAAGCTGTTGGGAATCAGGAAGGGCTGAATCGTCTGACCGATCTCGCCACGTTTATCTTTGCGTTGAAAGACCGCATCACGCGGCCGGATGACCACCTCGGTCATCGCGCCCTTGCCGCCGCCACCGCCCGCATCATCCGACCCGCCATCGACGCGGCGCAGCCAGACCGTCGCCTCGCGGGCCGAGGCCTGCTCTTCCACGTTGCCCTGCTTGTCGAGCTTGATGAGCAGCAACCCCGGCAGCCAGAGTTTTTGAAATGCGCCCGCCGAAGCATCCGGACCCTGCTCCACCACATCGTCGGCGAAAAGGTACTTGCTGTCCATCTTCACCGCCTCGCCGCTCTTGATCTGATGGACGATGAACTTTGAAATATCCTGCGAGACCAACTCGCCCATCTGCCTCAGGAAGCTTGGAATGATGCGGTTTGAGAGCACCAGCAGCACGAGCGCGAGCACAATGCCGGTCGCAAACGCGGGAAAGATCAGCGTGCGATGGCTGATGCCCGCGGCGTGGCAGGCGGTGATCTCGTTGTCGGCCGTGAGGCGGTGATAGGCCAGCGTCGCGCCAAAGCACGCCGCGAACGGCAGGGCATACTGCAACATCGGCGGCATGGCCAGCAGCATGAACTTCAGGGTCTCGGCCGGGCCGAGTTTGCCATCGGCCAAGGGCTTGACGGCGGCCGAAAACGCGATAACCGTGACGAGCACCCCCGCCGTCAGCACGATGAGGCGGCAAAGGTCCCAGAGGATGTAGGCCCAGATGGTCCAGGGAAGTCGTGGCAACATGCGATGCGGGATGGTAGCGCGATCCGTGGCATTGCCATCTCTGGCGATGAAGACTTGCAGCGCTCTGGTCTTGCGCCTGTCGATACAACTGCAAGATGGCTTGGACTCCCCGCGTCCCACCATTCCTACTTACGCCGAACCTCAACCGTCCCCCCCGCCACATCCTTGATCGCGTACCCCATCCCCGCCAGTTCATCGCGGATCGCATCCGATCGGGCAAAGTTTTTATTCTTCTTCGCGTCAACACGCTCCTGCAGCTTGGCGATCACCGCGGGGTCGGGTGCGAGTCCATCCATAAACAGGCCGAGTTCGGTCTGTGATTGAACGGGCTTCTCAAGTTCGAGCAATCCGAGCACCGCATCGATCCGCTTGAGCAAGGCACGATCTTCGTTCGCGGGTATGGTGATCTCGTTCAGCCACTTGTTGATCTCGCCGATCGCGCCCGCGATGTTCAGATCATCGTTCATGGCATCCGCAAAGTTCTGTTCCAGCGCAGCGCGGGCGGCCAGCCCGACTTCCGCGCCATCAGCCTTCCCAGCGCTCTCGATCTTCGTCTCCGCAAACCTCCTCAACCGCTCCACCATCCGCTGACTGTCCTTCAGCCCCTGCTCGGTGAAGTTTGCGTTCGATCGGTAGTGCGTCCTGGTGAGTTCGAGCCGCACCGTCGCGGGCTCATACCCCTTGGCAAACAGATCGCGCGCCGTGAAAAAATTCCCCTTGCTCTTGCTCATTTTCGCGCCTTCAACGAAGAGGAAGCGCGGGTGAAACCACATCCGTGCGAAGGTCCCCTGCGACGGATCGGCACAGAACGCGCAGCTCGACTGCGCCAGCTCACACTCGTGGTGCGGAAAGATGTTGTCCTCTCCACCCGAATGGATGTCGATGATCGAAGGGCTCGGTGTGTGCCCGTTCGCCGTGAGCAGCCGTTCAAACTCCGCCTCGCCCAGCAGTCGCCGCGCGCTCATCACCGTGCATTCGATGTGCCAGCCGGGGTACCCCTGCCCCTCAATCCCGCCCGGCGATGGCCACTTCATCACGTGCGAAGCATCTTCCTTCCACAACAGAAAGTCCGCTGGGTGGCGTTTCTCCTGCTGGTTCCCCTCGCTGATGCGCCCGCCCGCACCCGACTGCAGCGCATCCAGCGTGTTCCCGCTGAGGCCACCATACTTCGCAAAGCTCTCGACCGCAAAGTAGACCGCGCGCCGGCCCGCAACTCCCGATACGTACGCGTGCCCACGCGCAATCAGCGCGTCGATCACGCGACGCATGCCCTCGATATTCTCCGTGGCCCGCGGCATCAGACTCCGGTCCTTCTCCGCCTCGATCGCCACCTTCAGCCCGAGCCGTCGCGCATCATCCACAAACGCGCCGCCATAAAACTCGGCGATCTGGTGCGGATCGTTCGGATCGATGCTCACGTTCGCGGGCAGCTTGCCGCTCTTCTTGGCTTCAGCAATGCGCCGCCCCGCGACCGCCATCCGGTCTTCCCCGCTCTCCCCACCCTCCGCATCGTCGGTCATGTGGCCGACATCGGTGATGTTCATCACGTGCGTGACCTTGCGCCCACCTGCCGGCGCGGCCACCGACTTTCCATCGGCACCGGTCACTTCGCACAGCGGGCTCTCCACCCACCGCCGCAGCAGATCGGCCGCGAGAAACGAGCGAAAGTTCCCGATGTGCGCGTAGTCGTAGACCGTCGGTCCGCAGGTGTAGAACGTCACGTGCCCTGGGTTCTGCGGAACAAGCGGCTCAATGGTGCGTGTCAGGGTGTTGTAGAGTTTCAGCGGCATAGGCGGCAATAGTACGGGTATCGGTCGTACGTGTGTAGCGCTTGAGCCATCAACGTGCGGAAGTTGGCCCTATCGGCTCGCAACCTCGAGGCGATTTCGTGACAAACTGTCGTCGTTTCCGCCGCGACACGCTATCCATCAGAACTCGGCTATGCAGGACAACGCATGACCGCCAACGAGTATGTGGCTCTGGGCGAAACCACCGAACGATATGAACTGGTCGAAGGAGTGGTGGTCATGTCTCCGAGCGCTGTTCGCGATTATGGCGAGTTGGTGATTGAGATCGGAACGCATCTGACGCTCGCGTCTTTTTCTGGCATCGCAGCGGCACAGCGTTGATCGAGATCACCGTAACGGGTGATGCTCTTTCCACCCGCGCAGTTGTGGAGTTCGTACTCGACCTTCGGCCAACTCACGAAATCGCCACCGACCGAGCCTCACCCACTCACGCCATCCGCTCCGCCTCGCCCACGCGCGATTCGGTCACGATCTCGGGCGCGTGCCCCTCGGCCTCATCGGGCTTGACCAGAATGCGCACCCGCACCACGCGCGTCGGTGTCGCTTCCAGCACCGTGACGATCATCGGCCCGTGCGAGAAGCTCTCGTTCTGCGCGGGGATGCGCCCCATCGTGCTCAGAACAAATCCGCCCAGCGTGTCATACTCATCGCTCTCGGGCACTTCAACACCCAGCGGTTCGAGCGCATCGTTCACCGCGCCGATGTACGCCCGCGCATCGATCTCGGCCATCCGACCTTCAGGCTTCACTTCGATCTTCGGGGGGTCATCCTCGGGCTTTTCATACTCATCCTGAATGTCGCCGAACACCTCTTCGACGATATCCTCGAGCGACACAATACCGGCCGTGCCGCCATATTCATCCGCCACAACCGCCACATGGATTTTGCGCGCCACGAACTCCTCGGCCAACCCGCGGATCGTCTTGGTCTCGGGCACCAGCATCGCCGGACGCAGAATCGCGCGCAGATCAAACCCTCCACCCTTGCCCCGCGGCCCCTCACCCGCCAGCCAGCGCAGCAGGTCCTTCACATAGAAGAACCCCACGATGTCATCAAGGCTCTCCTTGTAGACCGGTATGCGCGAGTGCCGCGCTTTCCGCACAAAGGCCGTGATCGTGCCCAGGTTGTTTGTCAGTTGCAGAGCCTCGATCTCGTTCCGCGGTGTCATGATCTGCTCGACGGTGCTGCTCTTGAAGTTCACCACCGCTTCGATCATTTTGCGCTCGGCCTCATCGATCTGCCCTTGCCGCTCGCCCTCTTCCATCACTTCAAGCAGATCCTGCTCGATCGACTCGGCCCTGTTCATCGTCCTGGTGCCCGTGATGCCACGCACGAGCGAATCAACAATGTGCGAGACCGGAGAGAATGGCCTCTGCATCAGATAAACCACGCGTGTAAGGATCGAGAACGCATACACCAGCTTTTCACCAACATGCTTCGCCAGACTCTCGGCCAGAACCACGTTGCACAGCCAGACCAGCAGCGCGGTGATGACCACCGCCGCCAGCCCGTCGGTCCAACCCAGCCCGCTCGTCCCCCGCACGGTCGCCACCACGCGCACGGCCGCGATGACCATCGCAAGGTTGCAGACGATCCGCACAAGTGCCACCGCGCGCCCGTGCCCCGCGACATCGGCAGTGATCGCATGTATGCGCGCGAGTTTGCGCCGCCGCGCACGCCTTTGCTGCGCCAACCCCTCCAGCGCGGTGCGCGAGAGATCCGAGAGCGCCAGGTGCAGCGTGCTGAGCAGCGTGCTGAACGCCAGACAAGCGATGAGGATGGTCAGCGCGCCTGAGTCCAACTACTTCCCCTCCGATGCTGGCCCGGCCCCAAAGATCGGACCAACCCCTATCGCCGTCAGCACTTCATCCTCCAGCGCGTGCATCCGGGCAAACGCGGCGTCATCATGATCATCATGCCCCAGGCAGTGCAGCACCCCGTGAACAATGTACAGGAGGATCTCGTGCTCGAGAAGGTGGCCGCGAAGCGCCGTCTGCCTGCGGGCTTCATCAAGGCAGACAAGCACATCCACATCCATCCGATTCGGCTCGCCCTCGCGCTCGCCCGCGCTGCGAAGGTCAAAGGTCAGAACATCGGTCGTGCCCGCCACGCCCGAGTATCGCTCATGGGCCGCGGCCATTGCCGAGTCACCGACCACACGGACCCGCACCTCCCCAGTGACCCCAAGCCATGAACACGCCGCGATGAGCCGCTCGGTCATCACTGACAACTGTTCGCTAGAGAGTTGGCCGCGATCGTCATGGATATCGAGTTCCAACATCACAACCTTCGCAAGGTCTTCGCGCGGCCAGATCGCACCAATTATTGAGCCTTCGACCATCATGCAGCCCCACCCCCTTCGACCCGCCGAACGCTGGCGGTCAACCACGAGTATACGGGAGAATGGCCAGAAAAGGTAGGGCGTGGGTATTTTTGTTTATATTTTGTTAGTGTTCCGTCAATCTAGACTTCGTTACTCACGACAGAACAGGCGTGTGGGCGAATGCAAGAGGGTCCGATAGACTGCGTGGAAGGGATCCACCCCCTTGCCTTCCACTTGGTTCCTTACAAAATCCTACTATTGGTGAGCAAATGGGTGGCGTGGATGCAGGTACCGCCTTCGACAGCCAAAGCCCCAGCCCCACCCCCCCAACCCCCACCCCCCCAACCAAGCCACCACCTCCGGGCTTGGCGTGCCTCGAACGATACCCTCCCTCCTCCCGCACAGCATCGATCTACTCCTCGTCAATTTCATAACTTCGAGCCCTTATGTCTATGCCACCGACAGACCAATCTCCCGCTGGCCGCGCAAACGACGATGCGCCGAGGTTCCGATACGACGCCTCCATGGCGGAACGGATCGAACACAAATGGCAGAACTACTGGGATGCACACGAAACGTTCGTGACGCCGAACCCTGGTCAGTCGGGGTTCGATTCTGCCAAGTCGAAGTTTTATTGCCTTGACATGTTCCCCTATCCATCGGGCGCGGGGCTGCACGTCGGCCACCCGGAGGGCTATACCGCGACCGACATCATCTCGCGGTTCATGCGCATGAAGGGCCACAACGTGCTGCACCCGATGGGATGGGATGCGTTCGGACTCCCGGCCGAGCAGTACGCGATCCAGACCGGCATTCACCCGTCCGTCACCACGCGCGAGGCGATGAACAACTTCCGCCGCCAGCTTAAGCGCTTCGGGTTCAGCTACGACTGGTCCCGTGAGTTCGGCACCATCGACCCCGAATACTACAAGTGGACGCAGTGGATCTTCCTGCGCATGTACAACGCCTGGTACGACCGCGAAGCCACCAACGCGATGGGCACGCGCGGCCGGGCGCGGCCGATCGAAGACCTGATCGCCCAGTTGGAATCGGGCGACCTGCGCATCGGGCTTGATGGCGAGCTGGTTCACGTCGGCATCGCCGCGAGCAACCCGATCGTTGGTGGCGAGCCGGTCGGCACGATGCGCTGGCACGAACTGACAGGCGATGAGCAGCGCGAGCTTATCGACGCCCAGCGGCTGGTCTACCTCGGTGAGACGACGGTCAACTGGTGCCCCGCCCTGGGCACGGTACTGGCCAATGACGAAGTGATCGATGGCCGCAGCGAACGCGGCGGGCACCCCGTGCTGCGCAAGCCGCTCAAACAGTGGATGTTCCGCATCACCACGTACGCCGAGCGGTTGCTCGAAGACCTGAAGCTGATCGAGTGGCCCGAATCGACCAAGACCATGCAGACCGAGTGGATTGGACGGAGCGAAGGAGCCGAGGTGGAGTTTGAAATTGTTCAAGGAGCACCGCATAAGGTGGCACCGCTTTCCAAAGCGGTGTTCGTCGAATCACCCCGCACCAGTGAAATCTGGCGAACCCTCGACAACGCCGCGCATGAAGATGCTGGTATTTACGCCCCCGGCTTCATCGCCCAGGACCCCTATCCACCGCATGCCCCGGCACCCCGTGACCTCATGGTGTTTGTGCGCAACCTCCCTCGCCTTGAGTTGCCAAACGCAACGTACTTTGTCACATGGCGAACGTCGGGCGGGATCGTGCTTGCTGAAGACGATCGCGATCGTGTGCTCAACGCGATGAAGCACTGGCACGGCGAGCGCTGCCACCTGTACGTCGCGGCGGTGATGCCGGATCATGTTCACTTGATCATCCGTCCTTATGACGGTGTTGCGCTCGGTGAGCTTGTGAAAAGTATTAAACAGTTCACCTCGCGTCGATCAACATCGAGGCCCGAGGGCCAACCACATCTGTGGCAGGATGAGCGGTTTGACCACATCATCCGTGACAGCGTCTGGCTTGCACGGTTCGTGCGATACGTTGCCGAGAATCCCGTCAAAGAAGGATTGACATCCAAGCCTTCCGAGTTTCGGTGGTCGTTGATGAATCGGGATATTCAGGTGGTGAGGGCTGGAGTTGCTGTGGATCGGGGTCGGGCTGATGGGGAGATCACTGTTGATGGTGGTGGTGGGGGTGGTGGGGGTGGTGGGATTAAAGATGACACCGCTTTGGAAAGCGGTGCCACCTTCAACGAGCTTTGTGTTTTTACCACGCGTCCCGACACCATCTTCGGCGCAACATACATGGTTGTTGCGCCCGAGCACGAGTTGGTGGCGCAAGTGCTTGCGAGTGCCGGCAACTCGACCGATGTCGCAGCGCTGCGCGCCTACGTCGCGGCCTCGAAGAACAAATCGGATGTTGACCGCATGACGGATGCGAAGGTGAAGACCGGTGTTTTCACGGGTTTGCATTGCATCAACCCCGCGACCGGCGCGAAGATCCCGGTCTGGACGGCGGACTACGTGCTGATGGGCTATGGGACCGGCGCGATCATGGCCGTGCCAGCGCACGATGAGCGCGATTGGGAGTTTGCCAAGGCGTTCAATCTCCCCATCGTGCCGACGTATCGACGCGCGGATGAGCCTGATGAACCGGCGGGCGCGATGGAAGAATGCCTGAGCGGTGAGGGTGTGGCGATCAACTCGGCGAATGCCGAAGTCTCACTGAACGGGCTGGGTGTTGCCGAGGCCAAGTCGAAGATCATCGAGTGGCTGGAGCGCACAGGCCGCGGCGTGCGCACGATCAACTATCGACTGCGCGACTGGGCCTTCAGTCGTCAACGGTATTGGGGCGAGCCGTTCCCGATCGTGTACGACCGCGCGGGTCGGCACTATCCGGTAGGCAGCAGCGCGTTGCCGGTCGAGTTGCCGCCGCTGGCGGACTATTCGCCGGTTGAATCCGATAACCCGCAACCCTTGCTGGCGAAGGCGACAGCGTGGATCAACACTACCGCGGGCGCGGCGGGGGTTGACCCCGATGTGCTGCCACCCGAGACTCCCGTCCGGCGCGAGGCCAACACGATGCCGGGCTCGGCCGGATCATCGTGGTACTTTCTGCGGTATTGCGACGCGAAGAATGCGGAGCGCTTTGCTGATCGCAAGGCGGAAGAATATTGGATGCGCGGCGGCGTTGACCTGTACATCGGCGGCAGCGAACACGCTGTCGGGCACCTGCTCTACTCGCGATTCTGGCAGAAGGTGCTCTTTGATCTCGGCGAGGTCTCGACGCCCGAGCCTATCAGGAAGCTGTTTCATCAGGGGATGATCACAAGCTTTGCCTATCAGCGCGCGGACAAGAGCCTGGTGCCGTGTGATGAAGTTGATGAGCCGACCGAAGGGGTCTTTGTTGAACGACGGACAAACGCCGCGCTCACACCCATCGTGGCCAAGATGAGCAAGAGCCTGAAGAATGTTGTCAACCCCGACGACATCATCTCGCAGTTCGGTGCCGATGCCTTTCGACTTTACGAGATGTACATGGGTCCGCTCGCGGCGAGCAAGCCGTGGAACACCAAGGATGCCGTGGGCATCTTCCGCCTGCTGCAACGGATCTGGCGCGTGGCGATTGATGAACAGTCGGGCGAGCTGCGACTGATCGATGCGCCCAAGCCCGAGGTGGAAAGGATGCTCCACCGCATGATCGCCAAGGTTGATAACGATGTGCCGCGACTCGCCCTGAACACCGCGATCGCCTCGATGTTTGAGTTTACGAACGCAGCGACGATTGCGGGCGGTCTGACGCACGATCAGTTGGAGCGGTTCACACTGGTGCTTGCCCCATTTGCCCCGCACATCGCCGAGGAGTTGTGGTCGAAGCTCGGCCACACCGCGTCGCTCGCGTATGCGCCCTTCCCCGTGGCCGACCCGAAGATGCTGGTCGATGAGACGGTCGAGATCGCGGTGCAGATTGCGGGCAAGATCCGCGCCCGCATTCATGTACCAACCGGCGCGGACAAGGAGACGATCGAGAAGGCGGCGATGATGGATGCGACGGTCATGGCCGCGCTGGTGGGCAAGACTGTTCACAAGGTTGTGGTTGTGCCGGGCAAGCTGGTGAACATCTTGGCATCTTGATGATTCTACGCGCCGCACGAGCGATCACTTCATCGCGGGCTTGGTGTCGGGCTTGGTGTCGGGCTTG
>Ga0209591_10001760_pt1 | contig 26446 bp, 23 predicted proteins | sample MAT01_FD_187207 | JGI IMG/M metagenome (GOLD analysis project Ga0209591, IMG submission 187207) | Freshwater microbial communities from Lake Fryxell liftoff mats and glacier meltwater in Antarctica - MAT-01 (SPAdes) (version 2) | ecosystem: Environmental > Aquatic > Freshwater > Ice > Liftoff... | reverse complement strand
GACCGATCGCAAATTCCCGATTTACCCGATCGCATAATCGCTGCTTCTGCTTTGTATCTTAACGTGCCGGTGATTAGTCGCGATCGCCGGATTCAATTATCCAGTGTAGAGACAATTTGGTAAGATTAATTTTTTAATCAAAATAGGCCGATCGCACTTTCGATGAAAATAAGTACGTTACCGAAGCTGATTAAGACGATGAAAGTGCAAGTTTGTCAGTTAAACCTGCGACATAAGCAATTAATCGAGAAACTCGTCAGAGGGCGATCGCAATTGTTGAGAAATTACCAGAAGCTATGCTGGATGAAGCCGTTAAGTTTCTGGAATCTTTGTCTGTTAAGGCTAATTTGGTAGAGTAGCGATGTTTTTTTGCAGTACGGGCGATCGCCCAGTGATTGCTCGCCCTCCGTTGGAATAGGAGGAAGCGATCGCCCTGTGATTGCTCCTTCTCGGTTTGATTACTGGCGATCGGGCAAGTGCGGGCCGATCCCTTTGCCCTTCTCTGTTTCACTTTGCTCATCTTTCTGCAAGGCTGCTAAGATTTGAAAGCAGAGTTTGAGTAAAAACAGCAATCCGCCTGCGGTGGGGTCGAGCCAAGTGGCAGCACCCACTACGGAAAACTCGATAACTTTGAGCCATTTCTTTTTGTTGGATTTAGACATGAGGAGAACCTTCATTAAAGACTTAAATCCATTGGAACAACTGGATTTCAGAGTTAGTTAAGCTGACTTAGCTGACTTGGGCTGACTTAGCCTGACATAGATAAAAAAGTAGCTATACTATTCTTGTACCCTTCGCCGACTTGCCTGCAATGCCCTTTGCTCAGAACTTTTTGACCGAAATCGCTGATGAAAAAAATCTGACCGAAAAGGAGAAAGATGTTTTTTTGCTGCTATTTGGTAAAGATAAAAATAAAGTGCAAATCGCGAATGAGATTGAGACAACTGAAACCGCTATTAGTACCCGACTAACTGGAATCTACAGAAAGTTTGGAATTAACGATCCTGGCGCTGGTAAGGAAATGAAGTTACGGCGTTATTTGGAAACTCGGCAGAAACAATCATTGATTTCATCGCCAGATTTGCCTGCGGAGAGCGTAAAAGATGACATTGATGCGTTGGTTCAGCAAATGAGATCGCGCCTCCTGCCTTTCATCACTGCCCCACATAGCCCCATTGGTACAATGAAAATGTTGTCCGTGAGTAAATCTGTGCCAGTGGACAAAATTTACATTGACCTGAATGTGTTGGAACAACTGAGTTGTAGATCTCATTTTTCTAACTGGCGGCAAGAGTTTGACCCAGATCGTGAGGATTTCGATCGCTTCGGTTTGAGCCTGGCACAGAAACGAGTAGAGGCGCTCTGGGCCGTCAAAGAGTATCCAAAATTAATGGTGTTGGGGAAACCGGGATCAGGCAAGACAACGTTTCTCAAATCCTTGGCAGTAACGTGTATTCAGCCAGAGACAGAGTTATTTGCTGATTTAGTACCGCTGTTTGTGACGTTGCGGGATTTTGCCGAAGAGGCACGCGAAACGCAGTCGTGGAATTTGTTAGATTATTTGACGTTGCTATTGGTAAAACAGTGCAACAGATGCGACGATCGCGCCAGTGCAGAAAAGATTTTAACGCAGGGGCGATCGTTGGTGTTGCTGGATGGTTTGGATGAAGTGCCTCCAGAATATTTAAAGAGTGCGATCGATGCAGTGCGAGAGTTTGGGTGCAAAAGTAACAGATTGATCGTCACCTGCCGAACCCAAAGCCAGCAATATCTAGACGGTTTTAGGGATGTGGAAGTGGCTGATTTTACGGAGGAACAGGTCGATCGATTTGTTGATAACTGGTTCAAAATCGTCGATTCAGGTTCTCAGGCATCGCTTGCACCCCAGTTAAAGCAGCAACTTCGACAAACAGAAAACAAACCCATTGCAGAACTTGCCGTTACACCTGTATTACTGAATTTGATTTGTGTGGTGTTTCAGGGGCAAGGCAAGCTACCCGAAAAGCGCTTCAAGCTGTATGAAGATGCGACTGATAAGTTATTGATACGACTGAAACGGGAACCCATGAATGAGATATTAACTTTTCCTAAAAAAGAGCAGTTTTTAGCAGAACTAGCATTCATGCTATTTCAGAACAATGACTATTTCCCTGAACAACGAACTCTGGAAGAGTTTATTGAAAGCTACTTTAGAGTTGACCGCTTTGTCGCTAAGGAATTCCTGAAAATATTTGAGACAGAAACCGGACTGCTGATCGAACGTTCGGCAGGCTATTGGTCATTCTCTCATCTAACGCTACATGAATATTTTGTTGCACTCAAGATTACTAAATTCAATGGCAAAGCCACTGATTCAGAAATTGAACAACTATTAAAGCGTCATATCCTCGACAGCAACTGGCATGAAGTATTTCTTTTAATTGCGGAACAAAAAAAATGAATAAGGATGAGTATGTGCGATCGATGAAGCAGGCAATTGATGATTCTGTTAAAGAAAATGAACAAATTCAACAGTTTCTAGTATGGTTACATAAAAAGACAGCATCACTGGGTTCCCATTATCAAGAATCTGCGCTGAGATACTTTTATTGTGATGTTGTGGAAGGGATAACAAGCGATCATTATACTTATACTTCAGAAAAAGCAACGGTTAGTGTTAATCGTAAAATATCTAGAATGTTCGACAGTAGACTGGATAAAGATCTCGATGAAGCTAGAACAGTAGGCGTGGATTTATGCGAATCAGAGTATGATGGTATCAGTTCAATCAAATTACACAAGTTAATATATCAGGCTGAAACACTCCCTGCTGTAGACGTTGCATTTGATAAAGATGTTGCTATTGCTTGCACACAACCTTATACTTACAAATTTGATCGGGGTTACCCTAAAAATGGATATTTAGGTCGAGCGATCTCTCTGCTCGTCCGCAGTTCTGATTGGGACTTTCGGAAACAGTTGATATATATCATGAATGCATTTCCTAATTCATACGAATGGGGTGATTATCTTTATGAAAAACGGCTAGAAGAATGGAGACAAGGGCTAAGTTCATGCTTGTATAGATATCGAAATCTCAAGCTTGATTGGCAGTTTAGTGATGGACAGAAACAACTGTTGAATAACTACTATGCTGCAAATAAGCTTTTAGTAGATTGCTTGCAAGAAAGTAATGCTAGCCCAGAAGTGCAAAAAGAGATTCAAGATACGTTGTTGTTGCCTATTGTTGAAATCGAAAGACGTAAGAACTGCATTACTAAAAAAATACTATTAGATTGCCCACAACAAAGTAATCGCAGTCCAGAAGTACAAGATACTCAAGAGGCGTTGTTTTTGCCCACCGTTGAAATTCAAAAACGTAGTAGCAATGAAGTACAGCAGCAGGTTCAACATATCCTACCATTGCTTACTGATGAAGTTGCACAACATAAACGAGAAAACGAGCAAAGTAGCCCTAACTTGTTAGTAAAGCTCAATTTTTATACAACAACTCTGTTCTACTCTTCCTTATTAATCGCTTTAATTTTATATATAGTTTTTATCACTGTCTTCAGGGACTACATCTGGACTCTATAAAACGCACCTTACCGATTTATCGCAGACATAGCAGTTAATTGCTCCGATTTTGCCCAAGGACACGGCAGTGCCGTTTCCCTACCAATGGGATAATAAATATCATTTGTAGGGACACAACACTGTTGTGTCCTATGCCTGCGGAACACGCGATTGTTTATGAAATAGTATTTTCAATCTTGCCTAACACTATCGGGCACGCCCACCGCCGAAATACCCGATATCGCCCTTAAATTCTGACACCGAATCAACCCATTAAAATCCAAACTGCGCCCTTCAATTTGCGCCACAGCTTCGATCGCCCCCAGGAGATGTCCCGCCGCCTCAGCTTCACTGTAACCGCGCCTTAGAGCGACTCTAATCGCCGTTTCATCAGCATCTAGCTCTACTTGCGAACTGCGATTGTCGCGCCAAATTCGAGTCATCGCCAGTCCCGTCAACCCACCGGCGATCGCAATTCCGATCGCATCTCCCTGCAATAACTCTACAACAGTCCCGACAATTCCCGCCACAGCCGCACCTTGATAAATATCCGCTTTAAACCACTTAAAATTACCCAGAAAACTAACAGTCCGCAATAGCAGTAAATCGCGCTGCGGCTTAGATAGCAGCCGCCACAAGTCAAAATTAATGTAAATCGGTCGAGATTGATTCCAAGGCAAAGGAAAATCGCAATCAATCACCGTAGATTGTTGAGGCTTATTAATAATTTTACACGTCATGCGGCCCGAGGCGGGCATCACATCTAACAGGCGGCGGATTTCAGGTTCTGGATTCATGGATTTTTGGGATAATTGGTAATTGATAATTGGTAATTACATCTGCAAAAAAAACAATCTTATCTATCAGGGGCTCGTAGGGGCGGGTTCACCAACAATATTTAACTCACACTAATAATCTACATAAACCCGCCCCCACACAACCAATAAACTACATCAACTTATCTATCAGGGGCTCGTAGGGGCGGGTTCACCAACAATATTTAACGAGTATCAATAATCTATAGAAACCCGCCCCCACACAACCAATAAACTACATCAACCTTGATTTCGCTCCAATACGAAAATATAACTGTAACTGGGGATTTCCTGTTGAGTGATAGCGAGTTTTAGAGATTGTCAATTATTGACAAATTATGTAAAACTATTTCAGACAGTCCGGGATTTACTGTTTGGTGAGGGCGGGTTTTAGAGATTGTCAATTATTGACAAATATTGTGGGTGAACCCGCCCCTACGAGTCCCTGGCAGATATTAAGGCGTTTTCTTCGATTCAGATTTAGGAGATTCTTGAGCTTTCGGAGTTGCTTTTTCACCCTTGGGTGAAGGCTTCGGACTAGCGATTGCTGGAGCAACTGACGGCTTGGGACTCGCAGTTTTGGATGCCGCTGGTTTCGGGGAAGCAGGCGCTGTTATCGGGGCAGCAGGGGCTGTCTGAACGCCTAAAATGCTGGTATCTCCGGTGTCAAATAATCCGGCGATGCAAGCGATCATCATTGTGGCTAAAGTGCCGACAAATAATGCTTTCCAACCGAGTTCGGAAATGTCTTTGCGGCGGGATGGAATTAGGGCGATTGTGCCGCCGACAAATATGCCGACGGAGGCGAGGTGGGCGAAGCCGGAAAGCGCGTAACTGACAATTAATACTGTGCGATCGCTAATCAGTCCATTTGCCGCCGCTTCTGCTAAACTTTGATAAGGCGGAATCGCGGTTTCTAACAGCCGCCGTCCGATGATGACTGATGCTATCCAAGAATCTTCCAAGGGCACTCCGGTTAACAAGGTTAGCGGATAAAATAAGGCTCCTTGAATGTTTTGCAAGGTGATAAAACTAAAGATTGTGCCAATTGGAGCCGGCAAAACTGCCAGCCAGCCAAAGAATTGATTGATTAAGGAAACTAAGCCCAAGATTAAAATCAAAACAGCGGCGATGGCGACTGCCATTTTCACACCGTCTAATGCGCCAATAATTGCTGCATCCAAAGGGCTGACTCGTTCGATGGGTTCTCCACCAACTGTCTCTTGTTTGCGGATTTCACCGTCATTGTCGGCAATTTCGTCGCCGATGAACTCGTGGCCTTGGGGCTTCCGTTCTTCCTTGGGAATGCCGCCCATTGTTAGCGGTACTCCTGTTTCGGGAACTAAGATTTTGGAGAGGACAAAGCAAGCGGGAATGGCGATAATTGAGGCTGAAACTAAATGCCCTAAAATATTTGGAAAAACAGGCTTGAGAAAACTGACGTAAATTGCTAAGGTTGATGAAGCAGCAGTTCCAAAACAGCAGGAGAGGATTGCACAAAGTTCCGAACGGGTCATTTCTGGCAAATAAGGCTTGACGACGATTGCTGCTTCAATTCCTACGAAAATATTAGCCGCGCCACTGAGTGCTTCTGCGCCGCTCAATCGCATTGTCATATAAAATATTTTGGCAAAAACTTCGGTGACAATTTGAATCACGCCGATGTTGTAAAGCAATGCCATTAATCCAGAAAAAAAGACGACTGTCGGTAATGCTCGAAAGGCGAAAATATATCCTAAATTAATTGGCGGGTCTTGACCTGGTATTGGTACAATGTTTCTGCCGAATACAAATCTTGCTCCAGCGTCAGCAGCGGTGAATACTCCATCGAGTAAGCTAGTAAACCACTCCAATGCGATGCGAGTTGGGGGGAACAGGAATACTAAAAATCCTAAGACTAATTGCAGCCCAATGCCCCAGATGATGACGCGCCAAGGTATATACCGAACTTGGCGGTTTTCTGAGAAAATCCAGGCGATCGCACATAAGCCAAAGATGCCCAGAAATGAGATAAAGTTGTAGATAGACATGAGCCTAGTCCTTGAAATAGCTGAGAATGCCGATCGACGGCTTGCACCACATCAGTTATACTATTCATCGGACGGCAAATGCCAAAAAAAATAACTGGCAGATAAATTACGCACTCAACAGCGTATTTATGTCGTTGCTTATGTGATTGCGAGTTCTGCGGATCTTTAGCAACCCTTGATTTGCCGTAATTACCAGCAGTTTAGATAGACACTCTAACACATGGAAGCTTTTGCTCCACATCCTCCTGAATGGACTGCGGCGGCGGTTCACGCTACTGAGTTTTGCTGTCCCAAGTGCGCTGCTAGCTGCACGGATGCCACTGAGGTCTGGATTAATCGTCGATCGCCAGTATACACCGAGTCCAACCGCCGCAAGTGGCAAGAATTTTACCGCTGTCGGTGCGGCGCTGTGTGGTGGGCCTGGAGTAGCGATAGACCTCCTTCTGAACTTGTGCGTAGCGATGAGAGCTCCGATGAGGCTTCAGATGATGATTTTTAGAGTGATTTTCGATTTTATTTGAAATTAGAGTAAGGTGCGCATTGCGCACCCTACTTTTACATAAATATGCGCCAGTTCTCAACTAATAAAGCACGTCTAGTATTCCCTTGACTACGCCTTCCATGACTTTTTCAATTAACCTCAATTCATTTTCGCCGATCGACTCATCTAACAGCATTGACTGAATTCGTTGTCTGTCATCGCGAGTCAGTTCGCCTGACGCAAAGATCTGCTCAACTACTTGTTCATTTAGAAATGGGAAAGTTTGAGTTTGCATGGTTGATCTCTAAAAGCATCAATATTTTGTTGTTAACTTCGTCAGATAACTTCGTCAGAGGAGCTAGTTATTTCGTGGGTTGACTGCTGTTCCATCCAATCAGTCTACAAATTATAAGACGAAAGCGAGCACTTTGTCAAGACACCTGCCACAGATAAATATTAAATCTGCATCGTATTTCCGATATTCTAGTAATGGGTGGTTTGGAAGTGCGATCGAATGAGGAAGGCAGATTCACACCCAGGGGGCTAACCCGCGGTGTCCGTAAGCGCGATCGACCTTTTTAAGTTTATTGGCACTTTCGCGGAACATTACTGCTCAAAAAAAAATCTCAAGTACCAGAGACTAGAATTGGCAATAGGGAATTGGCTTTTCTGACTTCCCTCTGACTAATGACTGACGACTAATGACTAATGACTAATGACTAATGACTAATGACTAATGACTTATTTTTTTCGCTCTGTTCTAATTTTGACATTAGGTTTTTGGCTGCTACCGCTAGCAGTGCGATCGCAACCTGTAGTTCCGGCGAATGACGGCACCAATACTGTTGTCAATCAGGAGCAAAATAGCTTAAACATTAGTGGCGGAAAACTGTCAGGAAACGGCGCAAATCTGTTTCACAGCTTCAGCCAATTTAATCTCAGCGAAGGGCAAATCGCTAATTTTCTAACTAATCCAAATATTCAAAATATCTTAGGGCGGATTTCTGGCAGCAATATTTCCGTTATTAACGGTCTGATTTCTGTCAGTGGCGGGAACTCAAATTTATTCTTAATGAATCCGGCGGGAATTGTTTTCGGTCAAAATGCTAGATTAAACGTTCCTGGTTCTTTTCTCGCCACAACTGCTACAGGTATCGGTTTCGGCGATGGTTGGTTCAATTCTGCCGGAATTAATGATTATAAATCCTTGCTCGGAAATCCGAATCAATTTAATTTTAATAACTCACAAACTGGGACAATTATCAATGCAGGAAACTTAGCAGTTGGTAGCGGTAAAAATTTAACTTTGCTGGGTGGAACAGTTATTAATACTGGGCAATTGTCCGCGCCGGCAGGTCAAATTATAGTGGCTGCTATTCCCGGACAAAGTGCAGTCCGCATCAGTCAAACAGGTAATTTATTAAGTTTAGAAATTACTCCGTCTTTGCCGTCAGAAAAATCTGCAATCGCGGCTGCTTTGCCTCAGTTGCTGACGGGCCCAGGAGTAGCCTCAGCTACAGGTTTGACAACCAACGCACAAGGTCAATTGGTACTGACTGGTGGTCAAACAGTGCAGGTAAATGCCGGAAGTGCGATCGTCTCCGGTACTGTAAATGTATTTGCCCCTTCTGGCCAGGCTGGCGGCGCAGTCAATATTTTAGGGTCAAAAGTCGGACTGTTCGGCGCAAATATCAATGCTTCCGGGACAGACGGCGGAGGTGTGGTGCGCGTCGGAGGCGGTTTCCAGGGGATGGAACCAGTGCCAAATGCTCAGGTAACTTATGTTAGTCCCGATTCTACGATCGCAGCAAACGCGATCGACCGCGGCAACGGCGGCACTGCGGTAATTTGGTCAGACAATACAACTCGCTTCTTCGGCAATATTACTGCTCGCGGCGGCACTGCCGCAGGTAACGGCGGACAAGTAGAAGTTTCGGGCAAAAATGCTCTAACTTTCCAAGGAGAGGTCGATACCCGCGCGACTAACGGGGCGATCGGCACTTTGTGGCTCGATCCGGCAAATATTACGATCGTCAGCGGTAATGACGACACCAGCGCGCGATCGACCGGTGGGGAACTCCAAGCGACAACAGAACCATCTGACACATCGACGATCTCAGAAGTGCAGTTGGAACAGATGGCGGCGGGCAGCAACGTGGTTCTAGACACCCCCGGCGAGATCACCGTCCAAGACTTGCCCGATAACCAACTTTCACTGCAAGCGAGAACCGGAGACAGCGTAACATTTAGATCAGGCGGAGTGTTTTTTGTCAATGACCCCAACGATTTAATCGAGACTCAAGGTGGCAACATCAACATTTTCGCCAGCAGCATCTCTCTGGGGCGGCTGAATGCTAACGGTGGCAATATCTCTCTCACTGCTAACGGCATTGACTTGAGAGGCGGCAGCAATTCCGTCAGCAGTGCGGGGGGAACAATTCGCTTGCAACCCAACGACAGCCGAGGAATTCGGGTCGGCGGCAGCGGTGATATTTTAGGGGTTTTGGACTTGACAGCAGAGGATTTAAGCTCCCTCGCCGGCGGTTTCCGCTCGATCGCGATCGGGCGTGCCAACACCAGTTCGATCGCGATCGTCGCACCGATTACCTTCAACAGCCCGCTGACACTTCAAGGCCGCTCGATCGCGATCGATAATCCTTTGAGAACAACCGGCGGTGCTAGTTTGACTCTCGACGCGCCCCAAAGTGCGATCGGCGCGAACATTGCCACATCCGGCGCAGATCTCACTTTTACAGGCAACCTGTCCCTGACTGCTGATGCAGCTTTGGGCACTCAAGCTAGGGGCAATATTCTGTTTTCCGGCAGCCTAGACGGATCTCACGCCCTCAGACTTGACGCTCAGCGAGTGCGGTTCGGCGGTACAGTCGGTCAAGCTACACCCCTAGCTAGTTTGTACGTCCACGGCCGCAGTACCGAGCTATCCGGTGCGATCGCGACTGTGGGCAACATCACTTTCAACAGTGCCGTCACAGTCGATCGCAGCGCCACCCTAGCCACCAGTACCGGCAATATCACTTTTGCCAATACCCTCGACAGCATCCTGGGCCGCGCCAATAATTTGACGCTGCGCGCTGGCGGTAATATTAATTTTCGGGGCCCCATCGGTCAAACTCAGAGGTTGGGCCTGCTCTCGGCTGACGCTGTTAATGTGACGGCTGCTTCGACAATTGCAGCCCGGATTTTGAGCGTTAACGCGCGAGATTCCGCTAGCTTCGGGGGGGACAATACGGCAGCTTTGGTAGCCGATATCAAGGCAGGAAATGTCCTCTTAGAGGGTAATTTAAGGACGGATGGCGGCAGCGTGAATCTGCAAGCAACTCGCGAGGTTCGGACTCGCAATATTACTTCCAACGGCGGAAGGATTCGGGTTGAGGGGAATACTGTTGCTGCGGGTGCGATCGACTCCTCGTCAGCAACGGGAACAGGTGGCGCGATCGCACTCAACAGCAAGGCCGGCTCTTTAACTGCGGGCGCTTTGAATGCTTCGGGGGCGATCGGCGGAAATATTTCTGTCACCTCAACAGCGGGCATTTTCGCTCTCGATCTCAACTCCAGCGGCACTGCCAACGGCAACGGCGGCGCAGTCTCCCTGAGTGCGACTGGTAACATTCAGTTGGGATCGATCGACGCTAGAGGTGGCAAGCAAGGCGGTACAGGTGGCAACGTTGATGTGACAACTCTCGGTTTGTTTCGATCGAACAATGTTTTCAACGATGATATATCCGGCAATTCTTCCAGTATTTCTACTGCCGGAGGTGCGGGGGCGGGGAGGATCGCAATTCGCCACGGAGGCGGTATCGATCTACCCTTTGTAGTTGGCGGCGCGATCGACAATGGAACAAAGGGAAGCATTAATGCTGGCGAGGGAAACACCATTTTCCCCAGTCTTGCATTTGGGCAAACTTACACCCAAGGAAGTTTACCAAATCAGATTTCCCTAATTACACCGGGCACGCCGTCTCCTCCGGCACCAATTCCCCAACCAATTCCCGAACCAATTCCCGAACCAATTCCCGAACCAATTCCCGCACCAGTTCCCACACCCCCTATAGTGCCCGTAACTCCTCCTCGTGCGCCGTCATTTCCTGCATCTTTGCAAGTAGAATTGCGATCGCCAAATCGGGACAAGAATCCCCCAATTAGCCCGGATATTTTCGTTCCTTCTCGCAGACTAGATTCGGCAAGCTCTGGAGTTTTAGCCTTTGAGAAAACCTTCAGTCGCGAGTACGAAAAATATCTAGATCTACCCCCAAGAACGCCGATCACTAATATGTCAGTAATTTACGAAATTCTTCGTAAAAACGAACAAATTACCGGGGTAAAATCGGCAATAATTTATATGAATTGGATCAGCGGAGCGGACGGAGCAGCCACCAAAGAAAATGGTTCGGTGCTGGTGGCAAGTCGGGATTTATCTAATCTATTACCTGTGAGAAAAAACCTCACCCCCCAGCCACCTAGCCCCTTAGAAAACAAGTTGGGGGAGAGCTTGCCACCGGCCGGTAAAGAAACTTCAGATGTTCCTAACGGGGAGCATTTAGAATTAGTATTAGTCACAGCTAATGCTCAACCGATGCGCGTTTTAGTTCCGGCGACAACGCGCTGGCAGGTATTGCAATTAGCCGAATTTTTGCAAACCGAAATAACTAATCCTAGAAGAAGAAATAGTATCAGTTATTTAGATTATGCTCAAAAACTTTATCTGTGGTTAATTGCGCCAATAGCCCCAGAATTAACAGCTTTAAAGATTGACAATTTAATTGTAATTCCGGCAGCAGGTTTGCGAAGCTTGCCGTTTGCTGCCCTTCACGACGGCAAAGAATTTTTAGTAGAAAAATACAGCATTAGTGTGCTCCCGAGTCTGAGTTTGACGGATACCCGCTACGACAATATTGCTGACGACGAAGTGTTGGCGATGGGCGCGTCGGTATTTGAAGATAAAGCGCCATTACCAGCGGTACCGGTGGAGTTAGAGTCGATCGCGCCGCCCGATCGCGGAAAATCATTTTTGAATCAAGATTTTACCCTCATAAATTTGCAAGATCAGCGGGCAAATCGACCTTTTGGCATCATTCACCTAGCCACTCACAGCCAATTCCAGCCTGGGCAACCAAGCAATTCTTACATTCAATTGTGGGATACTAAATTACTAATCACTGAAATGCGGCAGTTGCGATGGAATGAACCGCCGGTGAATCTATTAGTTTTAAGCGCGTGTAGTACCGCTTTGGGCGACGCAGAGGCGGAGTTGGGGTTTGCGGGTTTGGCGGTAGCTAGCGGTGCGCGATCGGCTTTAGCGAGCTTGTGGGAAGTCAGCGACGAGGGAACTTTGGGGCTGATGACGGGGTTTTACCGGCAGTTGCGGGCCCCCAGACGCGAGGGCAATGTGACTATTAAAGCCGAGGCTTTGCGGCAAGCGCAATTGGAGATGCTGCGAGGGCGCGTGCGGATTCAAGACGGGCTGCTGCGAGTCGAAGGGCTTTCTTTACCTCTAATTTTGCCTTCAGAAATTGCCGCGCGGGGCGATCGAATCCTTTCCCATCCCTATTATTGGGCCGCCTTCACCATGATTGGCAATCCTTGGTAATCGGTAATCGGTAATCGGTAATCGGTAATCGGTAATCGGTAATCGGTAATCGGTAATCGGTAATCGGTAATCGGTAATGCGCACTTTTTCATTTTTCCCTCAAACATCAACATCAATCCATTAAATCCGTTACATAATCCGTTGCCGAACTTCCTCCTATCCGTTAAATCCGTGACATAATCCGTTGCCGAACCTCCTATCCGTGACATCCGTTAAATCCGTGACATAATCCGTTGCCGAACCTCCTATCCGTGACATCCGTTAAATCCGTGACATAATCCGTTGCCGAACCTCCTTCTATCCGTTAAATCCGTGACATAATCCAATACGGTTCACTTAAGATTGTCCGAAGAGAGGAACGAAGCAATCGCAGTGTCTATTTTTCACGGTTTTTCCCTGTGGGAATCTCTTAAGTGAACCGTATTGATACATAACCTGTTTTAAAAGAGTAGAATACACAGCGAATCGCCCTTAAAAAATTACTCTTCAACTTGTCCAGATTGACTTAAAAGACGCTGCAATGCCTCAAAAGCGCGGCGCGCCAAATTGAGTTCCACAGTAACTTTTTCGCGCTGGAAAATCACGCGATCGCGAATTTCCAGCGCTGTCACCAAAACTTCATAATCCTCCCCATTCATCAAACCGTGAGCGAGAAATGTTTGAGCCAAAATTGAGGGCTCTTGAATTTCAAACTCAATCGAGTGGTGTTCGGCTACCATCCGCATCACTGATTCAGTAATAACCGCGATCGAACAGGTAGCAAGCTCGAAGTTACCTTTTTCCATCATTTCTGATGCTCTTGCCATGTAAACCTGAATATCGTATAAATCATGCTGGCGATAGTCATACAAAGGCTCAATCATCTCTTCTTCGGCAGTTTTGTGAATTCTTGACTCAGGAGAACGCGGCTTTAATGCTGCAATTACAGATTCTTTAACCGTACAAATAATCAAGTCTATTTCCTGATTTTGAATAAACTTTTGCCATTGATAATCCCTCGGCCTTACTAACACTTGATAACCTTGCTGGCGATATTTATCGACAATCTCTGCAATTTCTGTTACTTCTAATTTTTCTATTGCTGCTATCATTGATTTAGCTCCATCGGCTCGGTTGGTAGGTCAATTTTAACATAGATAAATTCTTTGCCCGCCGCCAAAGCTTCAGCTATTAAAGGAGATATTGCAGTAAAATCGACTAATTCCTGAAGTTTCCGCCGTTTTACTGTGAGGTCAGTCACTTGTCTGTCATCAACGTAAACTAAAATCTTCATCGCATCTACAATCGGCTTGATCATGTTATCTAAATCCGATATTTGAGTAATGCAATAGTGAGTGATGATGACTTGAACTGGTTCGCTACTTGCTGGCATTCCTATTGGCATAGCTTCGGCTGCTATTTGACCGACTTTGGCTTTCCATTCTTGAAGTTTGGCTCGGTTATTTGTTTGTAGAGAAACTGGCGAACCAGTGACGATAAATTCAAAGGGAATCAAGATTTTTTACTCCTCTTGGTGATAATATTTTAATCGATCGCCCAAATAACTCCCCGTTCACCGCAATCCCCTTTCCTGCAACAGCCCATCAGCCCAACCAGCATCCTCATCCTTCAGTCGTGGCACAGGCTGCTGAGCATAGTCGATCGACAAATCAAATCCCGCTCTGTCATAAACACCGCCGAACAAAGCTTGCAAATCTACCTGAAATTCTGTATCTCCCGACTGCAATGGCAAGAAAAATGGTGGAATTTCTTCTCGTACCGTAAAAGCATACAATTGAGCTTTTGGACGGCGATTTGCCCTGCTAATTAAAATGCGATAATCCGTGTTAGTCCCGCCCGTTACAGGCATTTGTCTCCCGGCCCTGAGCAAGTCAATTTCTACTAAATGAGAGGCACTTCTCAACACTTCTTGCCGCTTGTTTTCATATTCCTCTCGACCTTTGCCAGTGCGTTTGTTTTTCGGGGAAAGAATTTCTATGACTGTGATGACCCGATTTGTACCTACCTCTCGGAGTTCTAAATAGCCTTCCCTAGCTTCTTCCAATATTGGTACCGTAACTGTCATCGGTTCGGAATGCCGCAGCGTTGCAGTCATAGCAGATGGGCTGGCGGTGGACGAGCGATCGAATACTGTCACGTCAGGAATTCCCCACAAATCGTTATCTTCTGCCTCGCTCAAATAAATCCGCTTTTCAATTGCCGCTCGGTATTTCGGGCGCAGCGCAGGCCCGATCGCATCGGCGATCGCCGTAATTAAGCGGTGATGAACTTCCGGCCAAAATTCAGGATTTTCTAAGTAAGGATCTACGCCTGGAAATGGAGACGGCATCTTATGACCTCCAGCAAGAGTTTTGTAAGTTAGATGAATCTTAAATACATTTTAGTCGATCGCCAAAATACTGACGGTACAACTCAAAGCGCACAGTTACCTCATTTCCCCGCAACTGCACCAGCCCCAAACTGTGCAACTTAAACGCCAGCACAGATTCTAATTCTACAGGTTCATTAGCTGCTATCACCCTGCTAAAAGCCGCTGCTAACTCCTGATGTTCTTGCAAATTCCACAAATGACGGCGCAAATGATCGCCTTCATTCAGTTGACAGTTGACAGTTGACTGCTTGAGGGCGACCTCTACCTGGAAGGAAGAGGATTGGAGTAATGAATCGTCTGATTTTAATTTTTCCCGATCAGGGTTCCGGCTTTAAACCAATTCTTTCTGGTAAATTCCCGCTTCAGTAGGAGCAAGTTCTAAAAGTTCATCTCAACTTTCCTCTAAATCTTTTTGTTCTTTGGCAGAACCTGAAAATCTTCGATTAAAAAGAGTAAATTATTGAGCAATGTGATATAATGCTACCCGCACTAAATACGGATGCCCGCCTACAATATTCATCAATCTTTCCACCATATTTATTTGCCAATTCAGCCCATGCCGCCTAGCTAAATCTGCCACTTGTTCAGCGCTAAACTCAGACAATTCTATTGGCAATCCCACATTAAAAGGCGATTGATTCACATTCAGGGGAATGTAAACTTCTGTGGAATGCACCACCACCAAACGCAGTTTCGCCCACAGTTCGCTGTCGCCATATCCCGCTTCTTCATACCAAGCTCTCAGCAGTCCCAAAAAATCATCGGCAATTGTCGGATACTGAAAAACGCGATCGACTCTTGTCACCTTAGTCGGACAAGAAATATTGCGCGGTAAATACCTCCGCGAAGGAAACATCTCCCGCGAAAATTGGCTAGAGGCGATCGTTTCTTGGCTGTGCCACGATATCGGCTACGTCAAAGGAATCTGCTCCCAAGACGAACACGGCAAAAGATTGTATGCCACGGGCACCGACAGGAATACAATTTATCTAGAATCTGGTAAAACTGATGCCAGCTTAACCCCCATCACATAGACAGGGGGAAAATGTTCATACAAGAACATTTTGTCGGTCATGATTTGATTGATGCGGAGGCTATTCTGCGAAATATTGAATTGACTCGCTTCCCCGTACCGAACGACGAAGAACACTCTTGTACTGGCAATTATCCTGGCTTAGTGCGGGCAGCAGATTTGCTTGGTCAACTCAGCGACCCCCGCTACTTGCAAAAAATGCCGGCGCTGTTTTATGAATTTGAAGAAATAGGTACTAATAAAACTCTAGGCTACCGCCATCCGGCAGACTTGCGAGCGGGCTATCCAAAGTTTTTTTGGAATGTTGTCTATCGCTACATCCAAGAGGGATTGCAGTATTTGAAAATGACTGCCGGGGGTCAAGAAATAATTGCCAATCTTTACAGAAATGTGTTAACAGTAGAGAAATAAATTGCTTCTAATGCTGCGACTTCGGCGGAAAAATCTACGCAAAAGTTACTGGCTGATACTCGCGGGTTTCAATTTCCGACTTGCCAGCGGTTTCGGGGATGGTCTGACAGTTTTAGGCAGAGGAATAAAAAAAACATGAAAAGTTTTTTTGTAATTGGCAATGGGTAATTGGTAATGGGTAATGGGTAATGGCTAATGGGTAATGGCAATGGGTAATGGCTAATGGCTAATGGTTAATTGGCAGATCCTGCTTATTGCTTGATTTTTCCGTCTAACTACTGACTACTGACTACTGACTACTGACTACTGACTACTGCCAACTGCCAACTGCCAACTGACTACTGACTACTGCCAACTGCCAACTGTCAACTGTCAACTGTCAACTGCCAACTGCCAACTGCCAACTGTCAACTGTCAACTGACAACTGTCAACTGACTTAAGGTTTTTCCTTCTGCTGCAAATGTCGCCAAATTGCTTGATGACATACGTGCCAAAAATACATTGCTAAATTCAGAAGAGCTAATAACTTAGTGCCATCTTCTAACATGGCGTGTACTCCTAGACTTTGAGACTCTATAATATCCTCAAGCCGCGAGATAGCAAATAAGAGGAATGCGGCGACTAATGCCAGGTAAGGAGTGGTTTTGATGTATCGCCAAAAATTTATTACGTATAAAAAAACACCACTACCATAACACAAATAAATTAATTTCTTAGATATTCCCAACCGAGAAAGAATCAACGTCATCCGAAACCTGTCATCCAGGAAAAAGACTCCCAGCAGTACAGCGCTAAAAAATAAGAATATTGCCGATCGACTGCGCGGCTCTTTTTGGCGCAGGACTCCGAAAGTAAATGCACAAATTGCGACTGGGATGCACCAGAGGACTTCGGAAACTCCAGTGAGAATGCCTTCGTAAGGGAACCAGGAATTAAAAGGATCGCTAAACAGGCGTTCAACTCCGTCTCCCTGGTTGTTGAGTTTGGCGTATAGGCTCAGCCCGCCCAAAATCAGGATAGTCAGAGTGTTGAAAATAACTAAAAATGGTACACTAAAAAAGTGTTTTCTGAGAAATCCTAAAAAAATTGAAGACTTGGGAATTTTATTAAATAAAGGCAGATGCTTCATGAAAAATGTCTCCAAATAATAGAGTCGGTTACTTATTAGCCCGCAGCCAAAGTACAAATGTAGTACCGCGATCCGTTGGATATAAATCAGCTTTTGCAGATGGTAGCCATTCAGGATTTACTGGCGAAAATACTTCGATTTCTCCTTGCATTTGGCGGACTAAATCGCGGGCTATGGCCAAACCCAATCCTGTGCCGGGAATTTCTGTCTGTGCTTTTTCTCCCCGGTAGTGCCGCTCAAATAAATGCTCTAAATCCTGGGGGGGAATGCCAGAACCGGTGTCGCTGACTGCAACTGCTATGGCAGGCAATTTGCGGTGCGTTGCCCGATCGCCATTTGCTGCGTCGTACCTGACTTTAATATAAATTTGGCGGCCGGCAGGGCTATATTTCAAAGCATTGTCAATTAAATTGCTCAAAACTTCGCGCAAAGCTCGATCGTTCGCCCAGACTGGCGGCAAATCCGCCGGAATGTCGGCTAGTAATTTCAGATGCCTTTCAGATGCGATCGCAGAAGCGGAAATTAACAGCGGTTTTAAGACGAATGCCACACAACAGGATTCGTCCAAATTGGCCACAGGTGACAGCGACAGAGGAGAATGGCTGGTTAATTCCATATTGGAACTTGCTGTTTCTGAGGTGCCCGATGGCAGTCTCAGATTTGCTTCGCCGGTGTCAACGGTGCGATCGAACTGGCCCAGTAACTCAGAGAGCCGATCGCTCTCTCGGACAATACTAAAAGCCACATTGCGGTTTTTGTCTTCCGGTACCAATCGCCGCGCTAATAGCTTGCCAAAAGTTCGCAACGCTGTCAGCGGACTTTTGAACTGGTGCAGCAAATTGTGCATCGTGTCATAAACCTGAGCCTGGATTTGCCGAGAAGATCCCAATTCCTGCTGCATCCACTGCGATCGCTGGTCTAAAATACAGGCAAGCGCCAAGGTGCGAGCAATTTGTTGCATCTGAGCCTCTTCTCGCTCGTTCCAAGCCCTGTCTTCCCTACCGCTGACCAGGAGTCCCATGACAGATCCCTCGTGTATCAGAGGCGTCACAATTTGCTTCCGTTGCTGCCAGACATTTTCCGGGCCTTGGCACTGATTGGAACTGTTTTCAAAACCTGGAAGTGGCTCTGGCGCGATCGCCCCCACGGTTGATGCTTCCACAGACTGAGCCGGCGCAGCCAGCCGCCGCGACATCGGTTTCACTGTCGAGCTTGGAGCCGATTCGAGCCTCAACTCCTGATTTTCTGGTTCGACTGAGGTGTCTGGGTAAACTGCGATCGGCACTAACTTTGCCTCGCTGCCGGATACCAGCTCTTGTGTCAGGTATACCGCGCTGAATGTCGCGCCCAAACTGACGGCGATCGCCACCTGCGATCGACAAAGCTTGACAAATTCTGAACTGGCTGGCATTAACATGAGCGCGACATTAAGATCTTTAACGGAATTTTCAGTAAATTACAACTGCTCAGTCGCCGATTACAGATCGGAGACTTCTAAATTTCTGGTGTCTGCGCTTTGATCAAAAGGCTGCTAGGTTCAAAGCATTCGGCTTTCACAAACAAAAATTGCTTGAAAGCCCCGTCTGCCTAGTTTCCACAGATTCTCAAGCTGGGCTGGTGCCGGAACTTGCGGCTCACATTACCACAACCGCTACACTTTTGTCGATCGGCACGAATGTTAAGATTATGTCGATATATTAAAAACAGTTGAAGTTTTGAGCTATAAGGGATATACTGGCCTCGGATTTGGTAGCTATGATTACCTAAAAATTGGATCTAAAGCCCCGTCCGATCAGGACGGCTTTGATGATTTAATCATATATTGTTGATTCGCCAGATCTAAAAATCCGGTCTCAACTCTATGATCCAAAAAATCTGAGATAGGTTGGGGCATCAACCTAGGATGCTCGGCAATATCAGACAAGCTGTGCTTGAGGAAAGCTGTTTGAATCCAGAATCCCCATGTTATGGGGAGTATGTCAAAACCTGTCTGCTCATACTGTCTACTCACACTGTCTGCTCACAGAGGAGGTAAAGAAATTGGCCAGGAGACGCAAGCGCAAAAGTCGCCGCCGACAAGAAGGACGTAGAATTTTAGAGTGTGTGCCTCAATATAGCATCGAGAGCGGCGAAGATAAACCTGTAACAGCGGCTCGCAAGTTCATCCATGCCGAAGGCATTGCTCCCCCAGCTTTACTGTTGGTCAAGCGTAACGAGCATACCACCGACAGATACTTCTGGGCTGAAAAAGGTTTATTTGGAGCCCAATACGTAGAAGAGAACCATTTCTTGTTTCCTAGCTTAAAGGTGATGCTGGAAGCAACCGCAGAAAAAATTCCTGTGGTGTCGGCCAGTCGCGCATAGCTCAAAATGTTAGCTCAAAACATTGACAGCAATGTTTTTCTAACTGTTTTAACAAAAGCGCCAGAGTTCTCATTGTCTGGAGAGTGCCAACTGAAATTTACGCGAAAAATCCTTGGGAAGTTAGGGTATAAGGAGCCATCGCAACAGGATAGATCACCGCAGCGGGCGATCGGCACAATTGGCACTCTCAGGATAATGGTTTTTTTTGACTCTGCCCAAAAACGGATACAAGCCCCGACGCTTCTGAGCGATATGCCCAAAATTTTAGACGAAAATTAAAGCTCCCAGATTCATCTGTAGAATAAATCTCAAACCTCAAATCTCAAATCGTTTGACTGTGCCAGTCGATCGAACTTTTGGGCCAACGAGAGAGTATAGTCCTGTAGGCTGATTTATTGAATTTTACTGAAAATACCTGAATTATGCTTTAAGTTATAAAAGTAGTAAGCATTATTCACAATTGGATACCTACTCAACACCAAGACAAGCAGCCGAACATTTTGGAGTTTGTCTACACACGCTTAGACGCTGGGAAAAAGATGGCATGATCAAAGCCATCCGCACACCCGCAGGTCAACGACGATACTTAATCAACTCCTATGCCGGACAAAGCAAAACCAACCTCAGAACCATTCTGTACGCCAGAGTGTCTAGCCTAGAGCAGAAAGCTGACCTTGACAGACAAATTGCCAAATTACTGGAACTCTATCCATCAGCCGAACTCATTACCGACATTGCTGGGGGGCTTAACTTCAAAAGGCAAGGACTTAGAACCATTCTGGAAACCGTCCGTACAGGCAATGTCGCATCTGTTGTGGTTGCCCACAAAGACCGACTTGCCAGATTTGGCTTTGAACTCATTGAATGGCTCTGTCAGCTCGATGGAACAAAGATCGTGGTTCTCAACCAAGACAACCTTTCTCCAGAACGAGAAATTGTCGAAGACGTGCTTGCCATTATTCACGTCTTTTCCTGTAGACTCTACGGACTTAGAAAATATAAAACTCAAATCAAGGAAGATCCAGATTTACCCAGAGCCAGCATTGGCAAAGATTTGGAAGACGTGGATGGCAGCAACAAGGTATTGCTACAACCAGGCAATATCTCAACAAAAGCAAGAGCGTCTAAGTAAACTCAAATTGCGTAACAAGATTATGCAATCAGATTTGCCTAAATGGGTAAAAGATACACCATGCCATATCAGACAGAACGCTATTTTCGATGCTCACCGGGCGTATTCCGCTAGTCGTGATGCCAAATATCGAAGCATTCGCAATCCTCGCTCTACGGTTAAATTCAATGATGCCAACTTTCGAGACGGAATGTGGTTTAAGTCAAAAGTTAAAGGACTAAAATTCACTGCTTCCGAACCTGTTCCAATATCTTGTAAGTATGGGACTCAGTTAGTTTTACATCGTGGCAATTGGTTCGCTATTTTTCCCGAAGAATATGACTCAAAACCATCTGGGTCTAACTCCGCAATTGCTTTAGATCCTGGCATTCGGACGTTCCTGACGGGTTATGACTCGGAAAGAGTGATTGAGATTGGTAGTGGAGATATCGGAAAAATCACCCGCTTATGTCAGTATCTTGACGAGTTAATGGGAAAAATGACTAAAGTGTCCGCCCAGCAAAGAAGAGCGATGAAAAAGGCTGCGTCAAGAATCAGAAGCAAGATTCAAAACCTTGTTGATGAACTTCATAAAAAAGCTGCACACTTTCTGACCACAAATTACCAAGTTATCTTCCTGCCAACATTTGAAACATCTCAAATGGTCAAGCGCACCAAGCGGAAAATTAATAAGAAGTCAGCACGTCAAATGTTGACATGGGCGCATTATCGCTTTCAGCAAATCATCAAGCATCAAGCCGATAAAAATGGCTCGATTGTTGTTGATGTATCTGAAGCCTATACGTCCAAGACTTGTGGGAATTGTGGTCATATTCATCGCAAGCTTGGTGGATCTAAAGTGTTCAAATGTCCTAATTGCCAAACGGTAATTGAGCGAGATTTGAACGGCGCACGTAATATCTTGTTACGTGCTTTGTCGGATTCGACCTGTTCTGTCAGTAATGACGGGATTGCGATCGTTACATCTCCAGCATTGCACAGCTATGTAGAGAAATGTTCAGCGTGAATGAATCAGCTGCAAGCAGTAATCCGTTTGTCGGCTCGAAGTCGAATCACGCCATCTAGCATATCAAAAAACGTTCCGCACTCCTCTTTTAATCTTCCAGCGGTTTCAAATTTAAAGCTTTTTGCATAGTTGCTAGTTCATCGCGGTGAGCTCTGACAGTAACAAAGCTTTTAGTTGGGCCTTCCGAGTCAGCAACTGATTCGAGTTTGAGAAGGACTTGCTCGGAACGTCCAGCTTTTTTCCAGTAAAATATCCCCGTCAGCGGCGACAGCAGTACCAAAGCTAGGAAAATTTCACCTTGCTGCGGTACTAGCATTCCCAAAACCAGTCCCAAGCAGAGAGCCCCCCCTGCACTCAACAGGGTTAAAAAGATAGCTAAAAACCAACTCGGCCGCACAACACCCTCAAAGGTGACTTTATAGTTGGGGGCATCAACGGCTGCAACTCGGTAAGCCCTAGCAGCAAAATACTCTTGTAGCTGGGTTAACAGTGACTCTTGGGCGCTCTCGGAAGCAAGCTTGACCTGTTCGATGCGATCTTTGACGGAGGCCTTGATGAAGAAAAACAAGCCTACAGCCAGCAGCAGCGTCATCACAAAGGTTGAAGAAAGAACAGTAGTATCCATCAGTAGAAGTTTGTGTAAGTGAAATTCTCTACTCTTACTTTACATAAGTTTACTGATGAAAGCGATCGAGGACTTACGCAGACACTTTTTAACCAAAATTCTCGGCAAGCTTTCTAGCAATGCGTTTTTCTCCCCATCACCCAATTCCCATATCTCCCCATCATCCCTAATTCTCAAGTGACAATGCGTAAGTCCTGACGTAGTGTAGCTGCTCTCATCGCTGTGTGGCGATGGCAAAGCGAAGGCCCGACAATTCGCTTTGCTAGTAGCGCCAGCATCTCAAGGGTTGTTGGCATCCGATTCAAACGTCGGCTAACCCGTGTGACCAGTTTCTAAGGCGCGGGGGCGACGGCCAGATGCGCTGTTTCCCTGACCGATGTACTCGTGCCACAGACGAGCCAGGTCTTGAGCTTGGTGCCGCCACTCCGGGAGGATTTGATACATCCGGCGGGGACGGCCGCGTCCTTCTACTTTTTTCCAGTAACCGGTGATTACGGCTTCATCTTCCAGGAATTTGAGAGCGCTGTAGAGGACGGTATCAGAAAGTCGGTAGATGGGGAATTCCCGCTCTAGTTGTCCGATGAGTTCTGTACCGTAGGAATCTCCGCGCAATAACACGGAGAGAATGTAGCACACTGCTAGCTCCTTGTTTAGATAAACAGGAGGGGGGTCTTGAAAAAATTGATAGATATGTTCAAATTTCATTGGTCTTGTCCGCTGGAAACTCTCGTGATACCGTCAGGTTAACGGGAGAGGAAAGCGGGGCGGGGTGTGCCGCTTCCTAAGGATTAAGTCGGAAATCGGGGAAACAGAGATGCAGTATTTCCCCTGTTGTGTTGATAGTCAGAAACGCTTGTGCTGCACTGCGGTAATGTTTGCTTGCGCCAAGGTTGAGGAGCGCTCACATAACTAGGGTAACTTTCTTCCTCTTTTAATCTATCGCAGCAACTATTGCCGGTGTGTGCGATCGCACCTCAGAGTTGCACTTACTTCCGGGGTTGGTGTTGCAACTAAAACTCAGCAGCGACAACTTTCCTAAACCCTCTGCCTGCCTTGTTTGTGGGCCACAGTTTGTCAGAGTAAGGCGTTTTTTTGGGGCAGAAATTTTGCCTTTAAACCGGACTCAGACCTAACATGGCGCGCAGTGTAAAAGTTAGAAAGAAAAAAGTCGCTACAATCGAAGTAATCAGGGCGATCGCAGTTGCCGGTCGATCGAGCATAGGTTTGAGTCGCTCGAACAGGAAAAAGAAGATTCCGAGACAGACAGTAATCAAAAAACGAGGGTAGCGAGAGATGTTATTAATGAAATCTTGCATGAGCACAGGTGGGGTAAAGTGTTACAGCTCGATCTTTGACTGGTAACACTTGTGAGCGAGTGAGACAATTTTGGCACAGCCGGAGCTAAATCTGCCGATCGGGCGATCGGGCATTCTGCAAGGGCGATGCTAACATATATAATTCTAACGAAAACTTTTCCAAGAGCGATCGGGTCGCAGTCTGTTCAATCCCGGAGCCCTAACGGGGCGTGAGAACTTGAGAAGTATTTGTATTCAGTTGTAGTTGTGATAAATATGATAGGGCCGTTATTTATAGATAAATGTCTGCTTCCGCACCTTCTTCCATCTTGCCACGTCCCTTTCTGAAATGGGCTGGAGGCAAAACTAGGTTGATTGGACAATATCAGCCTAGTTTTCCTGAAAAGTTCACCACTTATTACGAGCCTTTTTTGGGCGGCGGAGCTGTATTTTTTTACTTAGCACAGCAGCACCCTTTTTTGCAAGCTGTGTTAACAGATATTAATCCTGAGTTGATTAATGCTTATCGCTGTGTCAGAGATCAAGTTGAGGATCTGATTGAGCTTTTGTTAGAGCACGCCTCAGAACACAGCAAGGACAATAAAGAATATTATTACTCGGTGCGATCGCGCTCCTACAACACAGATACAGAAAAAGCAGCACGGCTGATCTACCTAAATAAAACTTGTTACAACGGCCTCTACAGAGAAAACTCCAAAGGTCAATTTAATGTTCCGATGGGCAGATACAAAAATCCTAACATTTGTCAAGCAGATTTATTGCGATCGGTCTCATCTTTACTCGCGCCCGCTCAAATTGAAGTGAGAAAATTCGATCAAATTTTGGATTTTGCTACAAGCAGCGAAGACTTTGTTTATTTTGATCCACCTTACTATCCGATCAGTGCCACAAGTAACTTCACTGCTTACAGCCGAGATAATTTTAAAGAATCCGAACAACTTAAACTAAGAGATGTTTTTGTAGAACTTACCCAACGCGGCGTGAAAGTTATGCTGTCTAATTCTAACTGCGATTTCATTAAAGAAATCTACAGCGCTCCTCAAGCTTTTCCAAGAGAGCAGTTCCCCAAACTAATTGAAATATCAGCATCTAGGGGAATTAACTCTAAGAGTTGCCAGCGCGGCCCAGTCAAGGAATTATTAATAAGTTCAGTTTCAAGAAAAACTCTTTGCCAAGTCTCTGGCTAAATATATTTTGTACGGCAGCCTGTTACCTCAGAAACCGGGTTTTTTTGTATATTTATCGTTATCAAACAAAAAAAATGTATAAACTGGGTTAAAAAATCGGCTAAAAAAAGGAATTATTACCTATTGACTTGCCTGGACTTTTGGGGTATTATTTAGATAATGGGAGTGGTGAGTTAAATTTTATTTTTGTCACCACTCCCATTATTAGATTATACATCCAAAAACTGCCGCAGTCAACCCCTCAACCCAAAAAAAAGGCGATTTTTTTTAATTCAATAAAATAAAAATATTTGAATGCTGCGTTAGGGTAGATAATAGCAGTTTCCTCAAAAAATGCAACTGTAGGGAAGGTAAAAAGGGCGATCGCGATCGGTAATGCCTGATTAGAGATGTTTGTTAGCCCAAGTAATGAAAGCTTCGAGCTTGTGAACTCCCAACAGATTTTGATTGTCGGGAATTTGTTTTTTGAACCAGTCAATCGAACCTTGCCTCATACCGTCACCGCCCACGATCACAATAGTTGGCACTCGATAGCAACTTTTAATGTTTAAATTGAGATAAGGATACTTTTCATCAACCGAACCTTTGTCTTCTTGCCACTTGCACTCAACAATTAGACCCAGAGGAAACGAAGCGGCATCAACAATATAAAAATCGACATTTATTTCAGTTTCGTAAATGCTAGAACCGATATAAACCTGTTTAGCATATCGCTTGGGATTTGCCGTAGAGAGCAAGAGCCAATCTCGCTTGCGCTTTTTCGGCAACTGGGGACATATTTCGAGATATCCGTGACCTCTCAACGTACCTTCCACAGTTGCTTCTAAAACAAAACCCGTTTTATCAGAAAATTGGGTTTAAAACCCCGTCCTTGAGGACGGCTTTATATTTACTAGCGTCGCACCTGCCAGTAAGTGTGCTAGGATATTGAAATGCTAACCATGAACTACCGCTATCGAATCTATCCCACCAGCGCTCAAGAGCAGTCGCTCAAAGAGTGGATGGATGTTTGTCGCGTTGCCTATAACTATGGACTACGCGAAATTAAGGATTGGTGTAATAGCCGGAAGTGCATGGTTGATAGATGCTCTATCAGTCACGAGTATATCATGGCTGCTAACAGCCCTTTCCCTGGCGAAGTGAATCAGCTTAACGCCTTGCCAAAGGCTAAAAAGGTATTTCCCCGATTGGGTGAAGTGCCAAGCCAAGTTTTGCAGCAAGCTATCAAGCAATTGCACCGAGCATGGGATGGGTTTCAAAGTGCGATTCGTTCAGCCTAAATGAGTAGAAATGCTCAGGGATAGCTGGCTGGTTCCATTAGCCAGACAACTGATTATACAAGTAGGTGCAAAACCTACCCCGCAGATGCAGCGGTGAAAGCA
>Ga0209591_10001759_pt1 | contig 26454 bp, 16 predicted proteins | sample MAT01_FD_187207 | JGI IMG/M metagenome (GOLD analysis project Ga0209591, IMG submission 187207) | Freshwater microbial communities from Lake Fryxell liftoff mats and glacier meltwater in Antarctica - MAT-01 (SPAdes) (version 2) | ecosystem: Environmental > Aquatic > Freshwater > Ice > Liftoff... | reverse complement strand
GGGGCATATTATGGGTAGAACCATAAAATCGACCCGGTATTTACGTTCCAGCGGAACGTTTTATGCAATAATTTAATTTCATACCAAGCACAATGCGTCCCTACGGAACGCTGCTCACCCGTAATCATTTTTTCTACCTATCATGTGTTCCGCTGGAACACCCTTGTTCGCAGAAATTTCGTTCCAGAATTCATCAGGAAATAAGAAACCATATAGCCACAATCGAATATTTCTTTTTGTCCCACCGGGGCATCTTCTTGGAGAGAACCATAGAGCAACAATCAGGACATTCCCGTTGCCCCAGCGGGGCATCTCATGGGTAGAACCATAAAATCGACCCGGTATTTACGTTCCAGCGGAACGTTTTATGCAATAATTTAATTTCATAGCAAGCACAATGCGTTCCTACGGAACGCTGCTCACACATAAACATTTTTCTACTACCTATGATGTGTTCCGCTGGAACACCCTTGTTCGCAGTGTATGCTGAGTAGAATTACCGAACCCCGAAGAGTGCGACGCAACAGATGATGATAGTAGTACTACAGCTGGGCTAATAATTTGTATTTAACTCCCCCTCTTCCCCAACAAAAACTTTTCCCTTATTACATCCTGCACATTTACGCCACTGATTTTACTTTCCAACCAGGAGATAACATCGAGATAAACAAAGGCACGGCTTTCTAATGGATTGCTTTCATATTTTTTTAGTTTGGCGAGCAGTTTTTCAAACTCAGGTTTTAATGCCGCAGCACCTACTTTAAAAGAACGGCGGAGAAAGGCAAACATTTCTTCTTCCACCTTGCTCAGACTTTCCATTTTGGCCATGTAGCGATAAACAGATTTGATAAGGTATTCGAGCAAATCAAAATTGCCCAGTTCATAATGGGCAATCAGGTGCAGCAGGCGGGCATAGCATTGCAGGTCGGTACGCAGATCCCCTTTTTGGTTGATGATGCGGTTGAGATAATCAATGGCTTTTTCATTATTACCACTGCCAAAATACAAGCTGGCTATTTTATAATAAAACACAAGCACACGGTGAGTGTCCAGATACAAGCTGTACTCTTTCAGCATTTCTTCCAGGAACGGAACCATACGAAGGCCCTTGGTAAATGTGCCTTGTAAAAAATATAAGTTTATCCTTGCTGTATATAAATACTGGTAAGCCAGTATGCGGTTGTTCTCATTCTCTTCTAAGTGTTTTTGTTTTACAAACTGCTCAAATTGTTTAATGCTGGCGGCCAATTTTTCATGATTCATGAGGTTGAACTGTGCACCCATCAGGTTATGCATACCTTTAATATAGTTTGCCGTTTCTACTTTCAGCAACCCGGGGTAAACAGCAAACAAGTCAACCCATTTTTGCGAGTACCGATAATAGTTTAAAAAATCCTGCCGGATAAATGCATACCAGACATAACTCTGGTACAGGTATAATTTTTCGTAGAAGCCGGTTGCTTTGTCAGCATCTGCCGGAAAATGTTTTTCAAAGAAGGATTGAATACTCTTGTTATCCTTTTCATTTCTTGCCAACCCATTTTTAATATACCAACTGTATAACTGTAAGGAAAGATTAGAAAGTTTGTTCACCAGCGTTAACTGGCTGTTGACAGTATCTGATTCTACCGCCAGTTTATCAGCCCTGTCCTGCATGCTGCGGGTAATGAATAAGGTTTCAATCTTTTTTTCAAAAAACAAAGCTTGCTGCAAAAAAGTCAACTGGTGATAAGCCCTTGCAGTTTCCTTTAACCGTTCCAGCATTTTCAGGCTTTGGTGGTAGAGACCTTTATTATATAATATCCGGGCATGGTCCATCTGCTCATGCAACTGGATGTCAATATTGTCTTCATCTTTTATCAACCGTAGGCTGGACAGTATCTGCTTGTATAAATGTGCCTTAATATTGGAGAGTTGCTGCTTGCTGATGCTCTTGGTTTTCTTCAATAATTGCTTCTCATCGTAGTCCTTCATCTTATCCAATGCATCAAAGAGCTGTATGATTTTTAAGTCCTCCGTGGCCGTATTCCGCTTTACATAGAGCTTGAAATTGCGTTTTTCACTCTTTTCCAGTGATTTAACGAGTTGAAACAAGGCATCTGTTGAGCGGTTGGGCATCGTAATTTAAAAATTAAAAACGCAATACAGTAAAGGGTTTCAGCAGAATTTTACGCCTTTACAAGGTGTAAAAGACACTTTATTTTGATTTCCATTACCCTTATAACAAAGGTAATTTAGTCGGGCAGGCAATCCACGTACTGTCACAATATTTTTAAATGCGGTGACGGGACAGATACAAAAATAAGCAGCCTGCATTTTCATCTCCCCAATTTATACATTTATTATGGCAGATGGTAAAGTTCATATCTTCGACACAACCCTTCGGGATGGTGAGCAGGTGCCTGGTTGCAAACTGAACGCCAACGAGAAATTGGAACTAGCCCTGCAATTAGAGGAATTGGGTGTAGATATTATTGAAGCAGGCTTTCCTATCTCCAGTCCCGGCGATTTTAAATCGGTGGAAGAAATTTCCAAAGCGATTAAAGAGGTAACGGTTTGCGGCCTTAGTCGTGCAGTTGAAAAAGATATAGAAGCAGCAGGCGAAGCATTAAAATATGCAAAGCGGCCACGGATACATACCGGTATCGGCACTTCTGATTTACATATCAAAGCAAAATTCAACGCTACACAGGATGAAATTTTAGAAAGGGCCATACAAGCAGTGAAGTGGGCAAGAAAATATACCAGCGACATTGAATTTTATGCAGAAGATGCAGGCCGCACAGAAAATGGTTATCTGGCAAGAGTGGTAGAAGCGGTTATTAAAGCTGGTGCTACGGTTGTAAATATTCCTGATACAACAGGTTATTGTTTGCCGCATCAGTATGGCGAAAAGATTGCTTACCTGGTTAATAATGTTCCCAATATTGATAAAGCTATCATTTCCTGTCATTGTCATAATGATTTGGGGTTGGCGACAGCTAATTCTATTGCCGGTGTTATAGCAGGAGCAAGACAAGTGGAATGTACCATCAATGGGTTAGGTGAAAGAGCTGGTAATACTTCATTGGAAGAAGTAGTGATGGTGATTAAACAGCATAGTTACATGGGTTTTCATACCAATGTAAAAACACAAATGCTGAACCCGATGAGCCGGTTGGTATCTGATACCATGCGGATGCCGGTGCAACCTAACAAAGCCATTGTTGGCAGCAATGCTTTCTCCCATTCGTCAGGTATTCACCAGGATGGGTTTTTAAAAGATTCTCAAACCTATGAAATCATTACTCCAGAAGAAGTGGGTGCTGACAGTTCAAAAATTGTATTGACAGCCCGCAGCGGACGTTCAGCTCTTGCTTATCGTTTCCGTAAACTGGGTTTTGAATACACAAGAAATGATATTGATGTTCTTTATAATGAGTTTTTAAAAGTAGCCGACAGGAATAAGGAAGTGGGGGATGAAGATTTGGAAGCGATAGCAAAATCATATCAGCCAACTGTTCTGGTAGCGTAACCCCCCTGCCCTCCGCCGATTGGCGGAGAGACTTAGGTCAGAAAAATTTTCTTTTTTCAAAGTACTTGAAAGAAAATAGTACACAGATTTCGAATAGTAAAATAAAAATGGATACGAAAAATAATAAAGACTCTTCCGAAAACTCCCCTTTAGGGGTTGGGAGTACACTATTCGAAAAAATCTGGGAGCAGCACATCGTCAAAACAATTGACAATGGCCCTTCTGTATTATATATTGACCGGCATTTTATTCATGAAGTAACCAGCCCACAGGCTTTTACCGGATTGAATAAAAGAGGAATAAAAGTATTACGGCCAAAACAAACTATTGCAACTGCTGACCATAACGTTCCAACGCTGAACCAGCACCTTCCCATTAAAGAAGAATTGAGCCGAAAGCAGGTAGAAGCTTTAATACAGAACTGCGCTGAACATGGAATCGAATTATATGGCCTTGGACATCCGTTCCAGGGCATTGTTCATGTTATAGGACCTGAATTAGGCATTACTCAACCGGGCATGATGATAGTTTGCGGTGACAGTCACACATCCACACACGGAGCATTTGGTGCTATTGCCTTCGGAATAGGCACCAGCGAAGTGGAAATGGTTTTCGCTTCGCAATGCTTATTGCAGAGCAAACCAAAGCTTATGCGGATCAATGTAGACGGTATATTAAATAAAGGTGTTGTTTCAAAAGATATAGTTCTTTTTATACTTTCAAAAATTACAGCCAGCGGTGCAACCGGCTATGCAGTGGAGTTTGCCGGTTCTGCTATCCGTTCATTAAGTATGGAAGCAAGAATGACCATTTGCAATATGAGTATCGAAATGGGCGGAAGATGTGGGTTGATTGCACCGGATGAAACAACGTTTAATTATATAAAAGGGAGAGAATTTGCTCCACAAGGTGAAGCATTGGAAAGGAAATTAGCCGAATGGAAACAATTATTTTCAGACAGTGATGCAACATTTGATAAAGAATATCATTTTGATGCCGACGATATTGAACCTATGATTACATATGGCACCAATCCTGGGATGGGTATTGGTGTATCTGAAAAAATTCCAACCGCTGAAACGATTAACGAAAATGATAAATCAGGTTTATCAAAATCACTTGCCTATATGGGATTGCAACAGGGTGCTGCCATTAAAGGACAGAAAATTGATTATGTTTTTATTGGCAGTTGCACCAATTCAAGAATAGAAGATCTGAGAATGGTAGCCTCTTTTGTAAAAGGAAAACATAAAGCAGATGATGTGGAGGTATGGATTGTTCCCGGAAGCAAACAAGTGGAAGCAATGGCAATCGAAGAAGGTATTGATAAAATATTTGAAGAAGCAGGATTTCAACTCCGACAACCAGGTTGTTCTGCCTGTTTAGGAATGAATGAAGATAAAATTCCGGCTGGCAAATATTGCATCAGTACGAGCAACAGAAATTTTGAAGGAAGACAGGGAGCTGGTGCAAGAACTTTATTAGCAAGTCCATTAACCGCAGCAGCAGCAGCGATAACAGGTTTTGTAACGGATGTAAGAGAATTATTAAATTAAAGAGAAGCAATGAGCCATGAGTTTCGAGCTACGAGTTAGCGTCTCGCAACTCGAAACTCACAACTCACAACTCGCAACTGGATAAAATAAAAATGAAAGCAATAAACACCATAACAAGTCGGTTTGTTCCTATCAACATCGAGAACATCGATACGGACCAGATAATACCTGCACGTTTTTTAAAGGCTACTACCAAAGATGGTTTTGGTAAAAATCTATTCAGGGATTGGAGGTATTATAACGATGATGAATCAAAAACAAGAGCTGACTTCCCTTTGAATATGTCTCAGTTTGATGGTGAAATATTGGTAGCAGGGAAAAACTTTGGCTGTGGATCTTCAAGAGAACATGCGGCATGGTCAATACTTGATGCAGGGTTTCGGGTGGTGGTGTCCAGTTTCTTTGCAGACATCTTTAAAAACAATGCACTGAACAACGGTGTGCTGCCGGTACAGGTAAGTGATGCGTTCCTGCAAAGAATATTTCTACAGGATAATAATACTGAGCTGACAGTTGATTTGGAAAATCAAACCATTACTATCAATTCAACCGGAGAGCAGGAGCATTTTGATATTAGCAGTTATAAGAAAACCTGCCTGTTGAATGGTTATGATGATATTGATTATTTATTAAGTATAAAAAAAGATATAGAAGTATTTGAGGCCTACTAAATCCTCCTCCAGCTGGGGGACTTTGAAACTCTATTGAATTAAACATTTTAATGTATAAAGAATTTTATGAGCGAACAAATGAATGATAAAAAAGCAGAGTCTAAGAACCCCCTTTCGGGCAACCAAGCAGAGCAAAGGTTGGGAACGAAGTTCGGGGGGGCCAGGAAAATTGCTGTAATAGAAGGTGATGGTATTGGCCCGGAAGTAACGAAACAGTCCATTCGGGTATTGGATGCCGTAGCGGATTCATTCGGCCATGAATTTAATTACACCTATTGCCTTATGGGTGCTGATGCTATTGACAAAACAGGGACCGCACTGCCAGATGAAACAATAGAAGTTTGTTTGAACAGTGATGCGATTCTATTCGGCGCTATCGGTCATCCGAAATATGATAATGACCCGACTGCTAAAGTGAGACCTGAGCAGGGCTTGCTGAAACTGCGCAAATCATTACAACTTTATGCGAACATCCGTCCAATAAGTACCTATTCTTCTTTACATCATTTATCACCTTTAAAGAGTAAGAATATTGAAGGTGTTGATTTCATCATCTTCCGTGAGCTGACCGGTGGAATTTACTTTGGTAAAAAAGAAACTGCGGCTGACGGTTCACAGGCATCGGATGATTGTGTGTACAGCCGGACAGAGATAGAACGCATTGCAGACCTGGCTTTTCACTTTGCACAAAAGCCCGGCAGAAGAAAAAAATTGACTCTGGTTGATAAAGCCAATGTACTGGAAACATCAAGACTATGGAGAAAAGTGGTACAGGAAATGGCACCGCAGTATCCTGATGTAACGGTTGACTATATGTTTGTTGACAATGCTGCCATGCAAATCATCCTTAATCCAAAACAGTTTGATATTATCCTGACTGAAAATATGTTTGGCGACATCATCAGTGATGAGGCCAGTGTGATAAGTGGTTCGCTGGGACTGTTGCCTTCTGCTTCAGTTGGAATAAATCAACGCATAGCCTTGTTTGAACCTATTCATGGTTCTTACCCGCAGGCTGCCGGAAAAGATATTGCCAATCCGATTGGATCCATTCTTTCTGCTGCCATGATGCTTGAATTTCTGGGTATGGAAGAAGAAGCCAAACTGGTAAGAGATGCCGTCAACTGGACTTTACAATATTCATTTGTTACAAAAGATATTGACCCGGTAAATTTCTACTTCACTTCCACGATTGGTGAATTGATCAGTGATTATGTAAGTGGTAAAATTTCCGGTTCAGTCAAGAAAGAAAATATTGAGTTGAGAAAATCAACGATCATATAAAATAAAGGACAAACAACTAACGATGGTTCGTCCCGGTTGAATAAATAAATTGCTTGCCGAGTTCTTTTTTTAAAATGGCGGGTGTATATTTACAGTACATCCCTTTATGTTGAAGAATAAAATATATAATGTTATTAGTGCTATAGCCTCAATTATTATTGTGGTGGTCATTATTATATTCTCTTCAAACGGAGGTGGTGCATGATACTAAATTAAAAAACTGAAATATATGCGACCCGCCTCCAAAAGGCGGGTCGCTTTTTTGTCTGACGGTCTCCGTCTGACAAAAAAATAAATAGCGACCATCAGATTAAAACCAGACAAAATATATGGCATCCTATTATAACGATAACACGATAATTTACCTGAATGGTGGATTTGTAAAAGCAACAGAAGCCAAAATGGATTTATACAGCCAATCCCTTCACTATGGCTATTCCGTTTTTGAAGGTATCCGTTCATATAAAACAGAAACAGGAGAAACAAAAATTTTTAAGGCAGTTGAACATTTCAACAGGTTGCAGCAATCCGCTGCGGCAATGAATATGCCTTATCAGTGGACTACTGAAGAGCTGATAAAAGCTACTTATGAAGTGCTGAAAAGAAATAATCTTCAGGGTGCTTATATCCGGCCTGTGGTGTATGCGCCGGCTAATATGAATTTTGTGAAGAATACGGAATCATTCATCGTAATAGAAGCATGGGAAATGCAACCGTTTCTGGGTGATAAATTATTACGGGTAATGACAAGCTCTTTTCAACGTCCAAATCCAAAAGGTTTTAAAATAGAAGCGAAAGCCGGTGGACATTATGTAAACTCGATTCTGGCTAGCCAGGAAGCTAAAGCAAAAGGCTTTGATGAAGCATTACTTTCTGACATGAATGATTTTGTTGCCGAAGGACCGGGTGCCAATATGTTTTATGAAAAAGATGGAAGGCTATTTACTCCATCGCTTGGAAATATTCTACCCGGTATTACAAGAGCAACTGTACTGGAAATATGTGAAGAGCTGGAAATAAGTGTGGAAGAAAAACTGATTACCAGTACTGAGCTGAAAGAAGCTGATACTGCGTTTTTCTGTGGTACTGCTGCTGAAGTAATAGGTTGGGAGAGTTTGGATGAAACTGTTTTCCCAAAAACATGGAACAATTCTGTTAGTAAAACAATACAGGAAGCATATAAAAACATTGTGGCAGAAAAGATAATCACTCCGGCAGAAAAAATCTTTGCTTAAGTGAACTTCCCCGCCTGGGCGGGGCGAATTGAGGAAAATATAACTCTATAAACGACCCGGGGTGGGTTGCTGAGTAAAGAACAGGAAGATGAAGAGTGCGACGCAAGGGAAGTTGATAGTAGTACAAGCGATGACAAACAAAAAAATAAAAATGACTGAACTTAACAAATATTCAAAGACATTAACGCAAGATGAAACACAACCTGCTGCACAAGCTATGCTGTATGGCATCGGATTGACAGAAGATGATTTAAAAAAAGCCCAGATAGGGATCTGCAGCATGGGATACGATGGCAATACCTGTAACATGCACTTAAATGATTTAGCAAAAGTGGTGAAGCAAGGTGTATGGGAGGCTGATTTAGTTGGTCTCATTTTTAACACCATTGGTATTAGTGATGGGATTAGTAATGGAACAGATGGGATGCGGTATTCATTGGTGAGCCGGGATATTATTGCCGATAGTATTGAAGCCGTGTGTGGTGGTTTTTATTATGATGGATTGATTGCATTGCCGGGTTGTGATAAGAATATGCCCGGTGCGATAATAGCCATGGGAAGATTGAACCGTCCTTCGATAATGGTGTATGGCGGAACGATTGCAGCAGGGCATTATAAAGGCGAAGAACTCAATATCATTTCTGCGTTCGAGGCACTGGGGAAAAAAATAGCAGGCACGATAACGCCGGAAGATTTTAAGGAAGTGGTGAAACACAGTTGCCCGGGTGCAGGCGCCTGTGGTGGTATGTACACAGCGAATACAATGGCAAGTGCTATTGAAGCACTGGGAATGAGTTTGCCTTATTCATCTTCTAACCCTGCCATGAGTGATGAAAAGAAAAAAGAATGTGCGGATGCCGGCAAAGCGATAAAAATATTATTAGAAAAAAATATTTGCCCTAAAGATATCATGACTAAGAAAGCATTTGAAAATGCAATTACTACGATTATGATTTTTGGTGGCAGTACCAATGCCGTGTTGCATTTAATTGCAATGGCAAAGAGTGTGGAGGTGGAATTGAACATTCATGATTTTCAACGCATCAGCGATGCCACCCCTGTGCTGGCAGATTTTAAACCCAGTGGAAAATTTTTAATGCATGAGTTACATACCCATGGCGGTGTACCAGCAGTGATGAAATATTTGTTAGAAAAAGGTTTGTTGCATGGCGATTGCATGACAGTGACTGGAAAAACTATTGCAGAAAATTTGGCAGCTATAAAGGCAATTGATTTTACTACACAGAAAATTATTTATCCGCTTGAAACGCCAATGAAAGCAACTGGTCATTTGCAAATTCTGTTTGGCAATCTGGCAAAGAAAGGAAGTGTAGCAAAAATCTCCGGCAAAGAAGGAGAATTGTTTGAAGGCCCCGCAAGAGTATTTGATGGTGAGTTTGAATTAATAAAAGGAATCAATTCCGGAAAAATAAAAGCCGGAGATGTAGTAGTAATAAGACAGGTAGGCCCGAAAGGTGCACCGGGTATGCCTGAAATGCTAAAGCCAACATCCGCTATCATCGGTGCAGGTTTGGGAAAATCAGTAGCGTTAATTACCGATGGAAGATTTAGCGGTGGCACACATGGTTTTGTTGTTGGTCACATAACACCCGAAGCATTTGAAGGCGGTTTGATTGGCCTTGTTGAAGACGACGATATTATTAAGATTGATATAGCGAAGAATAAACTCACATTAAAAGTAGGTGAGAAGGAAATTAAGAAAAGAAGAAAGAAATGGAAGCAGCCAAAGCTAAAAGCAACAAAAGGAATTTTATTTAAGTATGCACAACAGGTGAAAGATGCAAGTGAAGGTTGTGTAACGGATGAAGCCCCCTAAATCCCCCGCAGGGGGACTTTAGAGTCTTAAATTTTTAAATTTCTCATTAAAAGGAAAGTTTTAATAGCCGATTATGCAAACGTTAGAAAAGATAAAAGAAACTACAAAAGAGCAGAGTCCAAAAGCCCCCCTTGCGGGGGGTGGGGGGGCTATTTCTATTTCAGGTTCAGTGGCGGTGCTGGAAGCATTGATTGCAGAAAACGTAACTACCATTTTTGGTTATCCCGGTGGTGCTATTATGCCTATCTATGATGCCTTGTATGATTATGCTGATAAGCTGAATCATATTTTGGTTCGTCATGAGCAAGGCGGCATACATGCAGGGCAGGGTTATGCAAGAACAAGTGGTGATGTAGGTGTAGTGTTTGCCACCAGCGGACCCGGTGCTACTAATCTTGTTACGGGATTAGCTGATGCCATGATTGATTCTACACCGTTGGTTTGTATCACCGGACAGGTGTTTGCGCATTTATTAGGCACTGATGCTTTCCAGGAAACAGATGTTATAAATATCACTACACCTGTTACCAAATGGAATTACCAGGTAACTGATGCAACAGAAATTCCTGCTGTATTGGCCAAAGCATTTTATATAGCAAAAAGTGGAAGGCCCGGTCCTGTGTTGATTGACATTACAAAAAATGCACAGTTGCAGAAATTTGATTACGAAGGTTACACTAAATGTAATCATATCCGCAGCTACCGCCCCTCTCCCATTGTTCGTAAAGAATATGTAGAAGCAGCGGCGAAACTGATTAACGAAGCAGAAAGGCCATTTGTAATTTTTGGACAAGGCGTTATACTTGGCAAAGCAGAAAAAGAATTTAAAGCCTTTATCGAAAAAGCCGGTATTCCTTCCGCATGGACAATCATGGGAATGAGTGCTATACCAACTGATCATCCTTTGGCTGTTGGTATGCTGGGTATGCATGGAAACTACGGTCCCAATTTATTAACCAACGAATGTGATGTGTTAATTGCTGTGGGTATGCGTTTCGACGACAGGGTTACCGGACGATTAGACAAATATGCCAAGCAGGCAAAAGTTATTCATTTAGATATTGATCCCGCAGAGATTGATAAGAATGTAAAAACAACCGTACCTGTCTGGGGCGATTGTAAAGAAACATTGCCAATGCTTACTGCATTGGTAGAACAAAAAGTGTATCCGCAATGGCTGCAAAAATTTGCCACCTGCAGAGATAAAGAACAGGAAAAAGTAATCAAAGAAGAACTCGACCCGACTACTGATATATTGACGATGGGCGAAGTAATAAAACTGGTAAATGAATTAACCAACGGTGATGCCATTATAGTTACCGATGTTGGTCAGCACCAGATGGTGGCTTGCCGTTATGCAAAGTACAATCAAACTAAAAGCAATGTTACCAGTGGTGGTTTAGGAACTATGGGCTTTGCATTGCCAGCCGCTATTGGTGCAAAGTTTGGTGATCCTAAACGTATTGTTGTAGCTGTTATCGGCGATGGTGGTTTTCAAATGACATTACAGGAGTTGGGAACTATCATGCAGTTTAATGTGGACGTAAAAATATTAATCCTGAATAATGAGTTTTTGGGAATGGTACGCCAATGGCAGGAACTGTTTCATGAAAAACGATATTCATTTACCGACATAACCAGCCCTGATTTTGTACAGGTTGCCAAAGCTTACCGGATAGAAGGAAAATCAGTTAAGGAGAGAAAAGATTTGAAAAGTGCCTTAACTGAAATGCTGAATCATAAAGGCTCTTACCTATTGGAAGTAATGGTAGGAAAAGAAAATAATGTGTTCCCGATGGTGCCACAGGGAAAAGGGGTGGCCGAAGTAGTATTAAGTAAAGAGGAAGTGTAACCACTGTCCCCGCCACCTGGCGGGGAACACAGGTTATATATTCAGTATTCAATGAATAACGCTATAAAAAATAAATGACTTTAAAACTTATTATATGATTGAGAAAAATAATGCTCTTAAACACCCTCCTTCAGGGGTTGGGGGCAAACAAGAATATACCATAACAGTTTATACGGAAAACCAGATTGGTTTGCTGAACCGTATTGCTATTATTTTTTCCCGCAGGAAAATTAATATCGAAAGCCTGAACACTTCTCCAAGTGAAGTGGACAGTGTACATCGTTTTACGATTGTGATAAATGAAACTGAAGATGTGGTTCGCAAACTTTGCCGCCAGATAGAAAAACAGGTGGAAGTATTAAAGGCTTATTACAACACCAATGAAGAAATAATCTGGCAGGAACTGGCTTTGTATAAAGTGCCAACTGATATTATTGCGGAAGAAGTAAAAGTGGAAAGGCTGTTAAGAGAACATGGGGCTAAAGCAGTTGTTATCCGTAAAGACTATACCGTATTTGAAGTGGCCGGTCAGCGGGAAGAAACAGACGGCCTTATAAAAGTATTAGCACCTTATGGATTGATTGAATTTGTACGCAGTGCAAGAGTAGCTATTATAAAAAAGAGTGACGGCTTTCATAAAAAATTAAAAGAGTTTGAATATAAAGAACCCGGTGAAGAAGCAATTGAAAATGAATTTTTAAATCAGAATGAAAGTGTCTTTAGTATGTAGCTAAGAGAAAAGAAGAAAATGAATTGCTTTGGGGTTCATCCCCTCCCTGGAGGGGCGAATTGAGGGAAACTTTGAATTTAAAAAACTGGGGTGGGTTGTCCAGTAGCGAACCTTGCTACCGGTTTACCTGCCGATAGGCATGGCAGGCAGACAGAACGATGAAGTGTCCGCCAGTTGGCGGAAGGGACGATGCTCATGGAACAAAAGCTGGTAAAAAAGAATAAACCAATAATTATAAACTATCTCTGATTCTCCGACTGCGGCGGATTGGGGGCAAAACCAAACAAACATGGCAAAGCTAAATTTTGGCGGTACCGAAGAAAATGTTGTAACAAGAGAAGAATTTCCACTGAGTAAAGCACAGGAAATTTTAAAAAATGAAACAGTAGCTGTTATTGGTTACGGTGTACAAGGACCCGGCCAGGCACTGAACCAAAGAGATAATGGTATCAACGTTATAGTTGGACAGCGTAAAGATTCTAAAACATGGGATAAAGCGATCCGTGATGGTTTTGTTCCCGGTGAAACGCTGTTTGAAATAGAAGAGGCATTACAAAAAGGAACAATTATTTGTTACCTGCTGAGTGATGCTGCACAAATAGCTTTGTGGCCAACAGTGCAAAAACATTTAACTCCGGGTAAAGCATTATACTTTTCACATGGCTTTGGCATTACATTCAATGAACAAACAGGAATCGTTCCTCCGAAAGATGTGGATGTATTTTTAGTAGCACCAAAAGGAAGCGGCACTTCATTAAGAAGAATGTTTTTACAAGGTCGTGGATTAAATAGCTCTTATGCTATATACCAGGATGCTACCGGTAAAGCATTTGAAAGAGTAGCTGCATTAGGCATTGCAGTAGGTAGTGGTTATTTGTTCGAAACAGATTTCAAAAAAGAAGTGTACTCTGATCTTACCGGTGAAAGAGGCACACTGATGGGTGCTATTCAGGGAATATTCGCTGCACAATATGATGTGTTAAGGAGCAAAGGCCACTCCCCTTCTGAGGCATTTAATGAAACAGTAGAAGAGTTAACACAATCACTGATGCCATTAGTAGCAGAGAATGGTATGGACTGGATGTATGCCAACTGTTCTACTACGGCACAACGTGGTGCATTGGACTGGTGGAAAAAATTCCGTGATGCAACGGCACCAGTGTTCAAAGAATTATATGAAAGTGTTGCTGCTGGTAAAGAATCACAACGGTCAATTGACAGCAACAGCAAAGCTGACTACAGAGAAAAATTAGAAGAAGAATTGAAAGAGCTTCGGGAAAGTGAACTCTGGCAGTCAGGAAAAACAGTAAGAAGTCTGCGTCCGGAGAATCAACCGAAACCTGAGGTAAAAGCTTCACCGGCTCCTGTTCCTTCCACCAAACAAGTATTCAGCAAACTGGTACAAAAGCCTGAGTCAACAGACAAACAATACATAGTATGATGTCAACAATAAGTAATAATGTGCAGCTTGATTTTACATCAGCACATCTTCGGTTGAAGAAAGTGGTGAACAGAACACCGCTTACTTTGAATCATAACTTGTCGAAAAAATATGAATGCAATATATTTTTGAAAAGAGAAGACTTGCAGGTAGTTCGATCTTACAAACTGCGGGGGGCTTATAATATGATGAGTTCCCTTCCAGTTGAGCAATTGCAGAAAGGAGTTGTTTGTGCCAGTGCCGGTAACCATGCCCAGGGCTTTGCGTTTAGCTGCAAAAAACTGAATGTAAAAGGTGTGGTATTTATGCCCATTATTACTCCCAAACAAAAAATTAGTCAGACAAAAATGTTTGGTGAAAATTTTATCGAGATAAAATTAATAGGTGATACGTTTGATGATTGTGCAATTGCCGGTAAGGAATTCACAGAGCAAAATAGCATGACTTTTATTCCACCCTTTGATGACTACAGAATCATTGAAGGACAGGGAACGGTTGGAGTAGAAATATTAGAAGATATAGGCGACCTGCTCTCCCCTGAAGGGGGAGTTGGAGGGGGCATTGACTATTTGTTTGTACCAGTTGGTGGTGGTGGTTTAAGTGCCGGTGTTGGTTCTTATTTCAAAACATATTCGCCAAAGACAAAAATTATTGGCCTCGAACCCGAAGGAGCTCCTGCCATGTTCGAAGCATTGAAAGCTGGCCATCCCGTTACATTAGATAATATCGAACGGTTTGTTGATGGGGCTGCTGTAAAAAGAGTTGGTGAACTGACATTCTCTATCTGCAAAGATGTATTGGATGATATGCGTTTGGTACCAGAAGGAAAAGTATGTACCACTATTTTAAAACTATACAATGAAGATGCAATAGTGGTGGAACCTGCTGGTGCTTTATCAATTGCAGCATTGGATGATTTTGCTGCTGAAATAAAAGGGAAAAATGTGGTCTGCATTGTCAGCGGCAGCAACAATGATATTGACCGGATGCAGGAGATAAAAGAAAGAAGCCTGCAATATGAAGGATTGAAACATTATTTCCTTATCAGCTTTGCACAACGTCCCGGTGCGTTAAAAGAATTTGTCAATAATGTATTAGGGCCAACTGATGACATCACCAGGTTTGAATACATGCAGAAGACCAATAAAGAAAATGGACCGGCATTGGTTGGTGTTGAATTGCAAAGCCGTGATGACTATGAGTTGCTTTTATCGAAGTTGAAAAAAGTAAATATTGGTTTCGATGAAATAAATAAGAACGACCAGTTGTTTGGATATTTAATCTAAGTCAATAGTCTATAAACTTTGTGGATAAATCCACCTGAAATCCTTTCTCCTGATGAAGATTTTTTTGTAATTTCAGTCGTATTGCTTGCTAATGAAACGGTTAACGACTGTATTCATAACACATAACATTGCACCACATGGCGAGCAACCAGGGATTATATGACCCATCTTTCGAACATGACTCTTGCGGTATTGGCTTTGTCGCCAATATCAAAGGTCATAAATCACATCAGCATATTTCTGATGCACTAACAGTGTTGGAGAACATGGAACACCGCGGTGCCTGTGGTTGTGAAAATAACACTGGTGACGGTGCTGGTATCATGATTCAAACTCCGCATGAATTTTTCTTTGATGAATGTTTGAAACTCGGTGTTCATCTTCCATCATTTGGCAAATATGGGGTTGGTGTGATTTTCTTTTCCAAAGAAATCAGGCTAAGAGAAGAATGCCGTGACATCTTTAACCGTACCGCCGAAAAATTAGGGCTAGAGATTTTAGCCTACAGAAAAGTTCCTGTAAACACACACGACATCGGACCAACTGCATTAAGTGTGGAACCGGAAATGGAACAGGTCTTTATTGCCTGCCCCGACCACATCTCCAACCCCGATGATTTTGAAAGGAAATTATTTATCCTCCGTAATCATGCTGCCCATACTATCAACAGCACCGTAAGAAAAGATGCGATAGGTTTTTATGTGGCTTCTCTTTCTCATAAAGTAGTTGTATATAAAGGGCAGCTTACCAGTATGCAGGTTCGTAGTTATTTTCCTGACCTCAGTAATAAAAGAGTGGTAAGTGCATTTGGCCTGGTGCATTCAAGATTTGCTACCAATACATTTCCTTCCTGGAAACTAGCACAACCGTTCCGCTATATAGCACACAATGGTGAAATCAATACATTACAAGGCAACCTCAACTGGTTAAAGACAAGTGAGAAAGGATTTACTTCTCCTTACTTCAGCAAAGAAGAAATGGAAATGCTGTTGCCAATTATTTCGGAAGGGCAAAGCGATTCTGCTTGTTTAGATAATGTAATTGAATTGCTGACACTAACAGGTCGTTCATTACCACATGTGATGATGATGCTGATACCGGAAGCCTGGGATGGTCATGAAGAAATGGACCCGGTGAAAAAAGCATTTTATGAATTTCACTCTTCCTTTATGGAACCCTGGGATGGTCCGGCCTCTATTTCATTTACCGATGGAAAAATCATCGGCGCCACATTAGATAGAAATGGTCTTCGTCCCTCAAGATATTGCGTTACCAACGATGACCGTGTAATCATGGCATCTGAAACAGGTGTATTACCAATTGACCCCACCACCATTCTTGAAAAAGGAAGATTGCAGCCGGGAAAGATGTTTGTGGTGGATATGGAGAAAGGAAAAATTATCAGTGATACTGAATTGAAAAATGAAATCTGTTCGCAGAAACCCTATGGCGAATGGCTGAACAAATATAAGATCCGGTTAGAAGAATTGCCAGAACCAAGAATTATGTTCACTCACCTTGAACATGACCAGGTTTTTAAATACCAGAAAGCATTTGGTTACTCCACAGAAGATTTGGATAATATCATTGCGCCAATGGCATTAGATGGTAAAGAACCGATTGGCTCAATGGGAACAGATATTCCGTTGGCTGTACTCAGTGATCATCCGCAACACCTGAGTCACTATTTTAAACAATTATTTGCACAGGTTACTAATCCTCCCATTGATCCCATACGTGAAAGATTGGTGATGTCGCTGGCGACATTCGTTGGCAACAATGGCAATTTACTATTGGAAGATCCGCTTACCTGTCACAGCGTTGCATTAAAACAACCAGTACTCACTAATCATGAACTGGAAAAAATAAGAAGTATTGATACCGGTTTGTTTCAATCAAAAACCATTCAATGTTATTTCAAGGCCGATGGCAAACCCGGTTCATTAAAAAAAGGATTAGAAAGAATTTGTGATTATGCAGTAGATGCGGTGGAAGATGGTTTTAAAGTGTTGATATTACAGGACAGGGCTATTGATTCGAACCATGCTCCAATACCGTCATTATTAGCAAATGCGGCTATCCACCACCATCTTATCCGCAAAGGAATGCGGGGAAATGTTGGAATCATCGTTGAAGCTGGTGATGTTTGGGAAGTGCATCACTTTGCCTGCCTGGTTGCCTTTGGTGCAACGGCTATTAATCCATACTTAGCTCTTTCCTCTATCAGGGATATGCTGGAAAGTGGAAAGTTACAAACCGATTTAAACGAAGAACAGTTAAAGAAGAATTATATCAAAGCCGTAAATGATGGCTTGTTGAAAGTGTTTTCCAAAATGGGTATCTCTACCCTGCAATCTTACCAGGGAGCACAGATATTTGAAATATTGGGATTGAATAAAGAAGTGGTCAATAAATATTTTACAGGAGCTACATCAAGAATAGAAGGAATGGGTCTTGATGAATTAGCCAAAGAAGCATTAGCCAAACATTTCTTTGCCTTTAGCAAAAAAGAAATTCCTGTTGACCGCTTACCCGTTGGCGGTGTTTTTCAGTGGAAACAAAAAGGCGAATTTCATTTATTCAATCCTCAAACAATACACTTGTTGCAACATGCAACAAAGATGAATGATCTTGCTACGTTTAAAAAATATTCGAAATTAGTTAACGACCAAACAGCAAAAGCTGCTACGATAAGAGGGCTGTTTCAATTCAAAAAAACAAGAGATTCAATTTCCATTGATGAAGTAGAACCAGCAGAAAGTATTTATAAACGTTTTGCTACAGGTGCTATGAGTTTTGGCTCCATCTCCTGGGAGGCACATACCACATTAGCAATTGCTATGAACCGCCTCGGTGGAAAATCAAATACCGGCGAAGGTGGCGAAGATGAAAAAAGATATGACCTGTTGCCCAATGGAGATAGCATGAGAAGTGCTATTAAGCAAGTTGCTTCTGCAAGGTTTGGTGTAACGAGTTTGTATCTCACCGAAGCAGATGAATTACAAATTAAGATGGCACAGGGTGCAAAACCCGGTGAAGGTGGTCAGCTACCCGGGCATAAAGTAGATGAATGGATTGGGAAAGTTCGTCACTCTACTCCGGGTGTTGGATTGATTTCTCCCCCACCCCATCATGATATTTATTCGATTGAAGACCTGGCACAATTAATTTATGATTTGAAAAATGCTAACCGTGCAGCAAGGATAAGTGTAAAATTGGTTAGCAAAGCCGGTGTGGGAACTATCGCAGCTGGTGTTACTAAAGCAAAAGCTGATGTCGTATTAATTGCAGGGCATGATGGTGGCACTGGTGCATCACCGGTTAGTTCTATCCGCCATGCAGGCTTACCTTGGGAATTAGGTTTGGCTGAAACACACCAGACATTAGTAAAAAATAAATTAAGAAGCAGAGTTGTAGTGCAGGCAGATGGCCAAATGAAAACAGGCCGTGACATTGCCATTGCAACTTTATTGGGTGCTGAAGAATGGGGCATCGCAACAGCGGCATTAGTGGTGGAAGGTTGTATCATGATGCGTAAATGCCACATGAATACCTGCCCGGTTGGTGTAGCCACACAAGATCCTGAATTAAGAAAGCGATTCAAAGGGAACCCGGATCATGTAGTCAATTTCTTTAAAATGATTACACAAGAGTTGAGAGAGATAATGGCAGAGCTTGGTTTCAGAACTATCAATGAAATGGTAGGACAGGCTGATAATTTAGAAATGAGAGAAAGTATTGAACATTGGAAATATAAAAACCTCGACTTGTCAGCCATTCTCTATAAAGAACCCAACTCATTATATACTGGCTTATTCTGTAGCGAGGAGCAGGATCATGGATTAAGCGAAAGCATGGATTGGAAATTATTAGCGGCGGCACAACCTGCCATTGAAAATAAAGAAAAAGTTACTGCATCGTTTGTAATAAAAAATACAGACAGAACTGCCGGAACGATTCTTTCCAATGAAATAACTAAAAAATATAAGGCAGCAGGATTGCCAGACAATTCCATTCATTTCAACTTTTCCGGAACAGCCGGGCAAAGTTTTGGTGCCTTCAATACAAAAGGGATTACACTGGAGCTAGAAGGTGATGCAAATGATTATTTCGGTAAAGGATTAAGTGGTGCCAGGCTTATCATCTATCCGCCCAAAGCAGCTACGTATGTTCCCGAAGAAAACAGCATCATTGGCAACGTAGCATTTTACGGAGCTACCAGTGGTGAAGCATTTATAAGAGGCAAAGCTGGCGAAAGGTTTTGTGTACGTAACTCCGGTGCCCATGTAGTTGTAGAATCTATCGGCGACCATGGATGTGAATACATGACGGGTGGACAGGTATTGATATTGGGTGATACGGGCAGAAATTTTGCAGCAGGTATGAGTGGCGGCATTGCGTATGTGTATGATGTGAAGGGAAAGTTTGCAGGCAACTGTAACATGGAAATGATTGATCTTGATGAATGTGATGTGAACGATAAGAATGAATTGTTTACTATGCTGCAAAAACATTTTGAATATACCGGCAGTACAGTTGCAAAATTCATTTTAGAAGATTTAGATAACCAATTACAGCATTTTGTAAAAGTGTTTCCGAAGGATTTTAAAAAAGCATTGAAACCCTCTGAACTATGTTCGCAACTTTCCTCTTCTAATGACGACTCAAGTGCCCTAAAGGAAGAACTCAGGTCGGATAAACTTTAGTATTGGGAAGCGATTGAAAGAAATAGGGTTCAATTCACCGAAGGATTAAAATAATTTTCAGACTATAGGTAACACTATTCCATAGTAAACCTTTTAAAACACCCCTTTAGGGGATGGGGGCATATATCATGGGCAAACCAACAGGCTTTAAAGAATTTACAAGAGAACTTCCGGATAAAGAACCGGTAAAGGATCGCCTGCATCATTACAAAGAATTTGTACACCGCTATACTGATGAGAAACTAAATCAGCAGGCAGGCCGCTGCATGGATTGTGGTGTTCCTTTTTGTCATCATGGTTGCCCATTGGGAAATGTGATACCAGAATTTAATGATGCGGTTTACAAACAAGACTGGAAAGAAGCCTATGATATTTTAAGTTCTACTAACAATTTCCCTGAATTCACTGGCCGCATTTGCCCTGCACCTTGCGAAACTGCTTGTGTGTTAGGAATCAATCAACCAGCCATTACCATTGAAGAAATAGAGAAACATATTATCGAAATTGCTTTTGATAAAGGATTTGTAAAACCCCGCAAACCAAATCTTCGTTCAGGCAAAAAAGTAGCCGTGATTGGGTCTGGCCCTGCAGGATTAGCTGCAGCAGTACAATTAAATTATGCCGGTCATAGTGTAACAGTATTTGAAAGAGATGATGCACCGGGTGGATTGCTCCGATATGGCATTCCCGATTTTAAATTGGAGAAATGGGTGGTGGACAGGAGAATAAAACTGATGGAAGAAGAAGGTATTATTTTTAAATGCCTCGCAAATGTTGGAGTAAATGTTAGTGTGAATGATGTATTAAGAGAATTCAATGCAATCGTATTAGCCGGCGGTAGTACTACAGCAAGAAATTTATTTATTCCGGGAAGAGAATTGAACGGTGTTCATTTCGCTATGGACTTTCTAAAGCAGAATAATAAAAGAGTAGCTGAACTCACCCCTACCCTCTCCATAAATGGAGAAGGAGACATCCACAACATTGCTGAAAGCAATATGCTGTATGAAGAAGTAACCGCCACTGGTAAAAATGTAGTAGTAATAGGTGGTGGTGATACCGGTAGTGATTGCGTGGGAACTTCAAACCGTCATGGTGCTGCATCAGTAACACAGTTTGAGTTGTTGCCTAAACCACCCGAAGAAAGAAATGATTTTATGCCCTGGCCTTCCTATCCAATGTTATTAAAAACAACATCGTCGCATGAAGAAGGAGCCAACCGTCAGTGGGCGGTTGCCACCAAAGAATTTATCGGTGATGAAAATGGAAAATTAAAAGCCCTGAAAATTGTTGACCTGGAATGGAAGATTGTTGATGGCAGGCCGGCACAGTTTGTAGAAATAATTGAAAGTGCAAGAGAAATCCCTTGCGAACTTGCATTGCTGGCTATGGGTTTTGTGCATCCGCAACATGTAGGCTTTATTAACGACCTCGGCATCGGTCTCGATGAATGGAGTAATGTAAAAGCATCTGAAAAAGACTATCGTACAAATATCTCCAAAATATTCACCGCAGGCGATATGCGCCGTGGCCAGAGCCTTGTCGTTTGGGCCATCAGCGAAGGCCGGGAATGTGCCCGAAAAGTGGACGAATTCCTGAATAATAATACTCCCAGCATATTAGAATCAAAAGATTCTATCCTCCAGTTCCAAATAGCATAAGCATCCTTTTCTATCAATTATTTTACATTATATTTTTATATAATGTAAAATAATTTAATAATTTGTCATTTTTTATCAACTTTATTTATTATTTATTGACATTTGTTATAAAACTAACAAGTGTTATAGACATATTTTTATAGATTTGATTAAATAATTTCAAATTATTTATTTTTATAATGTTTAACCAAATTTAAGTTTATGAGTAAAAGAAAAGCAAAACAGATCTTGCCATTCGTCCTGTTGGTTGCAATTGCCCTCATTGCCATGTTTGTAAAACCTGCGGCTGACTATGTTCCCGGAGCTGCTGACCCACAGTACAGCTCTTCGGATATTGCCTGGGTACTCGTATCCACCGCATTAGTTTTTTTGATGACCCCCGGTCTTGCATTTTTTTATGGAGGCATGGTAAATCGCAAAAATGTTATTTCCACCATGATCAAAAGCGTAGTTGCTGCCGGCATTGTTGGAGTACTTTGGGTGGTTTGCGGATTTAGTCTTGCTTTTGGAGAATCAGTAAATGGTCTTATTGGTAATCCCTCCACTTATGCATTTTATCATGGGGTAAAATCCGGAGCTCCCTGGCCATTAGCAAACACCATTCCCTTATCACTGTTCTCCCTTTTCCAATTGATGTTTGCTATCATTACTCCGGGTTTAGTTGTGGGTGCCGTAGCAGAACGTATCCGTTTTACTTCTTACGTTTTGTTTATTATTTTATTCTCACTGCTCGTTTATGCACCGGTAGCACATTGGAGTTGGCATCCGGAAGGTTTTCTTGCTAAGATGGGTGCCTGGGATTTTGCTGGTGGTACTGTTGTACATATTACAGCAGGTTGTGCAGCATTGGCTGGTGCGATGGTATTGAAACGAAGAAAGTCACACATTGATAAAAAAGAAATACCACCGGCTAATGTTCCTTATGTTTTAATTGGAACAGGTTTACTTTGGTTTGGATGGTTTGGCTTCAATGCAGGCTCTGCAGTTGGTGCTACACCATTAGCCGTTAATGCATTTGGCACTACCACTACAGCAGCATCTTCTGCCGGACTTGCCTGGATGTTCTTTGATGTTATCAAAGGAAAAAAACCATCCGTACTTGGCTTCTGTATAGGTGCAGTAGTTGGCCTCGTTGCTATTACGCCTGCCGCAGGTTTTGTCGGTATACCACAAAGTATTATCATCGGACTGGTTGGTGCAATAGTTTCCAACGTTGCGGTTAGTATTAAACAAAAATCAAAACTCGATGATACACTCGATGTATTCCCTTGTCACGGTTTAGGTGGCATGGTGGGTATGTTGCTTACGGGTGTATTTGCCAGCACTGCTGTACATGGTATTAAAGATGGTCCGCAAGGTTTGTTTTATGGCAATCCGGAATTCTTCTTTACCCAGCTAAAAGCAATGGCAATTGTGGCGGTATATAGTTTCGCTGTTTCATATGGCATATTCAAGTTCATCAATTATGTGGTGCCAATGAGAGTAAGTGAAAGCGAAGAAGAAGAAGGCCTGGATGCCTCACAGCATGATGAAAAATACCTGCAGGGAACTTTGCTGGTACACAATAATGGTATCATCGAAGAAAAATCAGTAGAGCTTTAGTAAATAAAATCGAAAAAGGCACTGCATTAATGGAATACCCTTCTCGCAAAAGTTTATTCCTGCTGTGCCCTTTTCTTAACATCTAAAATGTATTACAATGTTACAAAAACTTTTTGTGGCAGCAATAGGCATGCTGTCTTGTACTTTTTTAAATGCCCAAACCGCATCAGTTAATTCAGTCGTTAAAGATTCTTCCGCCTTAGTGGAAGATGAAAAAAAAGAACCCACATTAACCATTACAGGTTCTTTCGATGCGTATTACCGGAATGATCTGGCCGATGTCAAGACCAATGGCTTCACCAGCTTCACACCCATGCATAATTCTTTTTCACTGGGTATGGCCAGCCTTAAGTTTGAACATAAAGGTGACAAAGTAGGTGCTGTGGCCGATCTTGGCTTCGGTCCAAGGGCTAAAGATTTCGCTTATGCAGATGAGGGGATTACGCAGGCTATTAAACAACTTTATGTAAGCTATTCACCAACCGACTGGCTGAAGTTTACCCTGGGTACCTGGGCCACCCATATAGGATATGAATTAGTAGATCCCCAGCTAAACAGGAACTATAGCATGAGCTATATGTTTACCAATGGCCCTTTCACACATACCGGCTTAAAGGCAGAAATTTCAAAAGGAAAACATGGGTTAATGCTCGGTGTTGCTAACCCTACTGATTACCGGATACCACCAGACGGGCAGATTAACAAAAAAGCATTGCTGGCGCAATACAGTTTTGCCGCAAGTGATAAAGTGAAATTTTATTTTAACTATGTTAGTGGCAAAAATCCTGATACATCTAAAACAAACCAGTTTGATGCGGTAATTACTGCCAAAGTCAGCGACAAGTTTAGTATTGGGTACAACGGCACTTTAAACTCCACACAAGGCTGGAATGGCAGTAAGAATACGGAAAGTAAAGCATGGTGGGGTTCTGCACTATACCTGAATGTTGACCCGCAGCCGTGGTTTGGTCTTACACTTCGTGGGGAATTATTCAGTGATAAAAATCAGATTAAAGCATTCAGTTCTGCATCAGAAGGTGGAAGCATATTCGCTACTACTTTATCTGCCAACTTTAAAACAGGCGGGTTCCTATTTATTCCAGAATTCAGGATTGATAATGCAAATAAAGAAGTGCTTTTTACCAATAAAACCGGTGTCCTTACCAAATCAGCTGCCAGTTTCATTTTTGCAGCAATTTATTCGTTCTGATATAAAATGTCCATATAAGATTTCTAAGTGGCAAGCAATCGTTAACGGCCTTCTGTTTCTACAGGAGGTTTTTTTTATACTAACGGCTCCTGCTGGCTCAGGCAATGAAAACTCCCAAGACCCCAGATAATATCTGTAGAATCAATACCTATTACTTCTTTGCCCGGAAAACAATCCTGAATTATCTGAATTGCCTTATCATCCCTGTCCGAACGGAAAGTTGGAACAATCACTGATTTATTGGCGATATAAAAATTAGCATACGAGCAGGGAAGCCGTTGGTCTTCATAAATCAGCTCTTCAGGCATTGGCAATTCAATAATATTTAGTTGCTTACCATTCAGCAACCGCATTGCTTTCAATTGTTTCAGGTTGTGCTGAAGCAAGGCATAGTTTTCATCATGCTGGTTTTCTTCAATAACAGTGATAACAGTATCCTCGTCTACAAAACGAACGGTATCGTCAATGTGGCCGTCGGTATCATCGCCAATAATTCCTTCATCTACCCAAAGCACCTGCTCCATACCATAATAATTATACAGGTACTCTTCAATCTGCTGCTGATTCAAGTGAGGGTTACGATTGGGATTCAGTAAACAAGCTGTTGATGACATTACCGTACCATTTCCATTAAATTCCACCGAACCACCTTCCATAATAATACCTGGATTATAAACCGGGATATCAAAATATTTTCCAATCAAGGTTGGTACTACATCATCTAAATCAAACGGCGGATATTTATTACCCCATGCATTATAATCCCAGTCAACTATTACTTTCTTTTGTTCAGCGGCAGGGTTTATTAAAAAAGCAGGACCATGGTCACGGCACCATGCATCATTGGTTGGGTGAAAAAAGAATTCAACTTTTGTCAAATCAACTCCTTCCCTTTCCAAATGCCCAATTGCAAATGCTTTCATTGCGGCATCAGCTACATTGATGCGAACTAATTCTCCTTTTGTCAATTCTTTAATGAACTTAACATAGGAAGGATAAATTGTATGAATTTTCCCCGGCCATGATGCTTCCTTATGAGGCCAGCTAAGCCAGGTGGCAACATGCGGTGCAAATTCAGCAGGAAAATAGTAACCGAGTTGTTTAGGAGTTCTGCCCCCATCCCCTAAAGGGGAGTTATTCAACGAGTCTAATTTTTTTCTGGTATCCATTTAGGGCTATTTCTAAATTTATCAGTGTTTCTATCCTTGAAAGATTCTAATCCTCCTTTAGGAGATAGGGGCTATTACTCTTCATCTATAAAACGTTTGGTAATAGGTTGGTATGAATCAATTCTTCTGTCTCTCATAAAAGGCCAGTGCGTTCTGTATTGATCCGTTTTGGCCAAATCAATCTCCAGCACTTTCACTTCTTCCTCGTCATGCGATGCTTTATATAAAATAGTACCAAAAGGATTTGAGATAAATGAACCACCCCAAAACTTCATGGCACCGTTTTGCTCAAGGCCAACACGGTTTACACTTACTACATGCACACCATTAGCAACTGCATGACTTCGCTGAATAGTTTCCCATGCACCATGTTGTTCTGTATTAGTCGCTTCATCCTGGGCCGTTGCCCAGCCAATTGCTGTTGGATAAAATAATATTTCTGCTCCCATCAACGCAGTAATTCTTGCCGCTTCCGGATACCATTGATCCCAGCAAATCAATACACCGAGTGTAGCAAATTTTGTTTTGAAAACTTTATAGCCTAAATCACCGGGTGTGAAATAGAATTTTTCATAATAAGCCGGATCATCGGGTATGTGCATTTTTCTGTACTTACCGAGATAGCTTCCATCGGCATCAATAACTGCCGTTGTATTATGATAAAGTCCCTGTGCCCTTTTTTCAAATAAAGAAGCAATGA
>Ga0209591_10001756_pt1 | contig 26465 bp, 20 predicted proteins | sample MAT01_FD_187207 | JGI IMG/M metagenome (GOLD analysis project Ga0209591, IMG submission 187207) | Freshwater microbial communities from Lake Fryxell liftoff mats and glacier meltwater in Antarctica - MAT-01 (SPAdes) (version 2) | ecosystem: Environmental > Aquatic > Freshwater > Ice > Liftoff... | reverse complement strand
TAAAATTTTAATTACCTTCGCGAATATCTTTCTGTCATATTTTCTAAGATACATTATTTCAGATTGCTTAGAGATTCCGAAAGATGAAATTGAATTTAGAATAAGATATTTATAAAATTCTTTTTCGGAAGGAATATTTATGTCAGTTGAATCGGGTAAAATACGCTCAGCAAGATCATAAACTTTCTGAAAACCAATTCTTTTAGAAATCATTAATTTTCCTGAATGAAATAAATAATCTAAAGCATCTTTGGACGGTTTCCAGTTCCACCATCCGGAAGATCCTTTTTTTTTGTCATCAAAATCTTTTGACTGAAGAGGACCATCAGATTTTATTCTGTTGTAAACCATTTTAATGGTTTTTTTATTTGCTTCACCCCATGTTTTATTTTTTTTAGAAAAGTTATTTTTTCGGATTAATGAATATTTATAATCTGTCATGGGTAGATAAGATGCCGCATGACTCCAGTATTCAAAAATTAATTTATCTTTTTCAAGCAGGTCTGTAAGCATGTTTGATTTATATTCAGGCATTCTTGACCATAGAATATGATGATGAGATCTCTCAACTACAGAGATTGTATCAATCTGAATGTAACCCAGTTTTTTTATTATTAGGTAAAGTTCAGATTTATTATTATACTTATTAGCTGATTCTAATAATTGATTCTTTAAAATGATTTTTTTTGCTTCATTTAAATTAATTGATTCAGCCAAATTAATAATGTTTGGTATTAGTTGTATAATTAATATTGAATATTATAAACTGCTTGAGGAGCTTTTTGTAGTTAACGTTAACGTGCATAACTTTATGTTAGTTAGCCCATTTCGTCTAAAAGATTTTTTAGAAAGGATTTTAACTCAATCAGATCTTCTTTTAAATTTTCAGTTTTCAGATCCGGATTATTATTTTCCATAATATCTGGAGTAAATAAACTCAACTCAACAGACCCGTTTTTATTGCTGTTGATATTTTTTATGACAGGTAAAGTTTCTTTAGCAACCTCTGGTTCTTCTTCTTTAGCAGTATAGTTTTTAATCAGCTTTTTTGCACCTTCAATTGTATATTTTTCCTCACGCAGGAGTTTTTTTATATACAGAATCAGTTTTATATCTTTATTAGTATATATTCTGTTACCGGAATGATTTTTTGCAGGTCTTAATTGTTCAAACTCTGTTTCCCAGTAACGAAGGACATATTGCTCAAGTTCAGCAATTCTGCTAACTTCGCTTATAGAATAATATAGTTTCTGCATTGAAAAATTTCTTGCCATAATATTTTTTACTTTCTGCAAAATATACATATACTTTTCTTATTTCAATACACTTGCTAACTATCTTTACTTTAATAAGGTTAATCTTCTGGATTTAAATAGTGAATTCAATTTGCTAAATTAAAATAAACTTAATTAATAAAAAATGAATTCTATCGGATTTTCAAAAATTTATAAAAACTCTGTTATATTAGCTTTTCTCATTCTGAGTTTAGTCCTGAGCTCTTGTTCTGAAAAGCCTGATGTAATTTACACAAATGGAAAAATATATACATTAGATTCTAAAAATACAGTTGTTGAAGCAATTGCCATAAAAAACGGAAAGATACTTGAAGTTGGTACAAATAAGGAAATTTCAGATAAATATAAATCTGATGAAGTCGTAGATTTGAAAGGTGCAACTATGCTTCCGGGATTTATTGATTCAGAAGGTTCTATAATTGAATTTTCAAAAAATCTTAATTTTATAAACCTTTCATATGCAAGAAGTGTTGAGGAAATAAAAAGTTTAATAATTGAAAAGACTAAAAATACTTATTCAGGTGAATGGATTGGTTGTTATGGATTAAATGAGCTTAATATTCCGGAATCTGAACTTTTAGAATTTGACAAAAGGACACTTGATCAAATCGCGCCCGGATATTCTGTATATATTGTAAATGTGGGATTGAATACAGTATGGGTAAATTCAACTTTAATGAGAGAATTAAAAATTGATAGAAATACCCAATCACCTCCTAAAGGAGAAATAGAAAAAAAAGCCGATGGAGAATTAACGGGAATTTTTTATGATGATGCTGTAAATTTAATTAAAGATAATATTCCCGGACTTCTTAAAAAGGAAATGGCAACTCAGATTGAAAAAGGTGTAAAAGAAATTGTAAAATATGGAATTACAGAAGTTCAGGACAGAACTATTGGAAAAGAAGGATTGGAAATAATCAGGGAATTAATTGACAATAACAGATTTCCTTTAAAAATTTATGCGATTATTTCCGGTGAGGATAGTTCGTATGTTAATACTTATCTTAAAAAAGGAATTGAAGTTGGCTATAAAGATAAACTTACTATAAGAGGAATTTCACTGGATTATGATGGTTTATTTGAATTACAGGATGCATATATGACAGATGAATATATAAATGAACCTAAGAAAAAAGTGCCATATATTTCGGATGCTGATTTTGAAAATATTTACAGTAAGTCAATTGATAAGAATTTTCAATTTTTTATTAAAGCAGTTGGTGACAAAGCAGTAAGTAATTCTTTGAAAATAATTGAAAAAGTAATAAAGAAATCAAATCCGAAAGATCAGAGAACAGTCATTGAATACTGTGAGTTTGTGTCTCAGACTGATTTAGGTAAGATAGGGGAATTAAAATTAATTCCGTCAGTCAGACCTGATATATGTATGAATGATATACAAATTTTATCTCAAATTATTAAGCCGGAAAATTCAAATAAATTAGGATTATGGAAATCGCTGATACAGTCAGCCGGTAAAATAAATACCGGTTCTGATTTTCCATTTCATCAGATTAATCCATTTGTTCAGATTTATTTTCTTACTACCAGACAATTAACTGATACTACATTATCAAATATTCCAAATCCTGATCAGAAAATTTCTATACTTGATGCTGTAAAGTCATATACAACATGGCCTGCTTATACATCATTTGAAGAGAATACAAAAGGAAGTCTTGAAAAAGGTAAACATGCTGATATGATTATTATATCAAATGATATTTTTAAATCTGACAGTAAATTATTATTAGAGACAAAAGTATTACGAACTATTATAAACGGTAAAGTCGTTTATGATAATATTCTGGATATTGAAAAGATTGACGGATAATATGCCGATGGCAAATGCAAATAATATTCAGGAATTTATTAATCTGTCTGTAAACTTACTCGAAGATAAAAAAATCAGTGATGCAAGATTAAACGCAGAGTTAATGCTTTGTAATGTATTAAACTGCAAGAGATTAGATTTATATCTTAATTTTGAAAAACCACTCAATTATGAGGAAATTCAGAAATATGAAATGTTTCTGCAGAGAAGATTAAAATATGAACCGGTTCAGTATATATTGGGAAAGACTGAATTTTATGGAATTGAATTTTTAGTTAATAATAAAGTATTGATTCCGAGACAGGAAACAGAAATATTAGTTGAAAAATTAATCGAAGATATAAAATCATCAGGTTTGAAGAAAGTAAAGTTGTTTGAAATAGGAACCGGATCCGGATGTATTTCGATTGCATTGGCAAAAAATTTAATTGCCGGGAATATAGAAGTTGAAATCTTTTCAATAGATATTTCAGGTGATGCTATTGAAGTTGCAAATGAAAATTTAAAAATTAACGGATTAGAAAGCAGTAATTTAAGATTTTATGAAAAAGATTTATTTGAAATACAAAAACTAAACAAAGATTTTGATTACATTATTTCAAACCCACCATATATTTCACGGAAAGAATTTGATAAACTGGAGATGGAAGTTAAAGACTACGAACCAGAAATATCTTTAACTGATAATGCAGACGGATTAAAATATTATGAAAAAATATTTCAAATTGCTTCAGATAATTTATTTACTGGAAAAGTATTTTGTGAAATTGGATTTGGACAAAGAGAAAGTATTGAGAAAATTATAAAAAAGAATAATTTTACGAATTATACCTTTTACAATGATTATAATAATATTCAAAGAATAATCGAAGTAAGAAAATGACAGCAGTAATTCAGAGAGTTAAAGAAGCGAGTGTAACAATAGACGGTAAATTATATAGTAATATTGGAAAAGGACTATTAGTTTTACTGGGAATTCATAAAACAGATTCTGAATCAATTGCAAAAGCATTTGCAAAAAAAATAATTGATCTGAGAATATTTTCTGATGAAGAAGAAAAAATGAATTTAAATGTAAAAGATATAGATGGTGAAGTTTTGGTAATATCACAATTTACGTTATGCACCGATAACGGGAAAAGCGGAAACAGACCGAGTTTTTTTTCAGCCGAATTACCTGAAAGAGCAAATCAGTTATATAGTTTGCATATTACAGAATTGAAAGAATATTATGATCAATCGAAAATAAAAAACGGTGAATTTGCAGCAAGGATGGACATAAAACTGATAAATGAAGGTCCGGTTACAATTATTCTTCAAAAAAATTAATTTATTAATGAGTAAAAGTATTTATATCATAGGTTTAGGAAAGGTAGGGACTTCATTTTTCTTTGAGTTAACTGACAAAGGATATGAGGTTAATTTTGTTTCGATAAGTCAAACTAATTTAGCTGATAAAATAATTTCCGGAAATAATTCTGTTTCAGTTTCATTAAATATAGAAAAAGATTTCATTATTAAATCAGATATCATACTGATTTGTGTACAGGATCGCAACTTAAAAGAAGTAATAAAAAGCATATCATTACTTAATATTGATTTATCGGAAAAATATTTCTTTCATACATCCGGTTCAGAATCTTCTGAACTTTTTAGTTATGATTGTTTTAACAGTAATAATGTAGTATCAATGCACCCGATTCAGACATTTGATAAACCAAGCTTAAGTAATAATCATTTACTCGAAAAAATATATTTTGGAATAGAAGGCGGTAATGAAGGAAAGAAAGTTGCAGTTGAAATAACAGAAAATTTAAATTCAAATTACATTGAAATTCCAAGGGAGAAGAAATATTTATATCATTCTGCCTGTGTGATTTCATCAAATTTTCTCATAACTTTACTTAACATTTCTTCAGAAATTATGGGAAGTATAGGAATAGAAAAGAGTAAAACTTTTGAAATATTTCAGCCAATTATAGAAAATACTTTAAAAAATATTTCAGAAGACGGATTGATAAATTCATTGACGGGACCATTTGACAGAAATGATATAGAGACTATTTCAAATCATTTAAATTCTATAAATAAAGAACTGCCATCGCTTATTCCATTTTACACTTTACTCGGAATGGAAACTGTGAAAGTTGCATTTAAAAAAGAGAGTCTGAATTTAAAAAATGTAATATCAATTCTGGATCTGATGAACGAGTATATTATCAGTGAATCGGCAAATACTAACAAAACAGTTAACTAATCAGTATGAAATTATTTTCAATTTTATTTTGCGTATTTATAATTATTTTTTCTGATGCAGTTAGTCAGATTGATAAATTAAAAATGCAAAGCAATAAAGTAATTCATTTTCAATATATGAAGGAAAAATTGTCTAAGGATTCTACTATCGTCAGTTATTCAAAAAAGCCGGCAAAGAAAGCTAATATTGGAGGGATATTTTTATCTCCAAGCATCGGAGTAATTTTTCCTTTTGGTACTTTCTATGAATATTCTTCTACAGGTGTAATTTATGGAATAAAAGCAGAGTTTGGATTCAGTAAATTATATCCGTTTATACCCGGATTCGTTTATGAATATCAGAAAAATCCCGGTAACGGAGAATATCTGACAACAAATTCATTAACATTATCAGATACAAAAATTACATATATCGGCGGGAGTCTGGATATAGTTTTAAACAAGTATCTGCAATCAAATTTTACTACACCCGTATTTTCACTTGAAATTAAATATGCGAATATTGTAAATGAAATAAGTCCGCAGGTTACACTTCCTAATAGAATAGCCGATCAAAGTTTGCTCACATATTCACTTGGGCTTGGGTTTACTGTTTATATATTTGATCTCGGAGGAAAATATACTTTTGCGGGAGATTTTTCCAATCTTACATTTCAGGCAAAAATTCATATCCCTTTAATCAGGTTTTAAAGTTTTCTTCCTTTCCAGTTAATATTCCTGCCGGATAAAAAACTCCATGGCAAAATAAGACCAACCGCGGCAAAATAAAAAATAAAAAGAGGGTAATATTTAAGTAAAGATAGTTGTCCGAATTTGTTTAAAACTTTATAAATTAATATAAGTTCGGATAATATTTTAAAAATAATCAGTAGTAAATATAATTTGTAACTTAGTATGAATAAACCAAAGATTAGTAAAATATTTATCAGATAAAGTTCTGTCCCGATAATATATCCGAAAAAATTAACATCTGTACCGCCTCTGAACCATCGCCGCTTCTGACTCATTAATTCAGAAACATTCTGACAAGGTAATGTTTTGACTACACATTCTTTATTAACAGGATAAACTATTTTAAACTCTTTTCCTGAATTTATTTTTCTCATTAAGGCAAGATCTTCTGTAACAGAAAAATTTATTGATTTATATCCTCCGACCATTTCGTAAACCGCTTTACGAAAAGACAGATTGTTCCCAATGCAACTAATAATCAAATTAAGTCCAGAACTTGATGATGCAAGTGTTTGTAAATATATCCAGTCTATACATTGTAATTTTGCAAAAAAAGAACTTTCACTTTTTATAATTGTAAATCCGCAAACCATCCCGGTCTTTTCAGAAAAATATTTTACAGTATTAATTAGCCAGTCAGAATTTACTTCACAATCTGCATCAGTAGAAATTATAATTTCACCTTTACATATTTCAATCGCCGTATCAATAGCATTTGCTTTTCCTTTCAGATTATCCGAAGTATATTTTCTCGAGTTTATAACTTTAAATTGCGGAAAATCTTTTACAGCATTTGTCATTAGACCCAATGTATTGTCAGTTGAATTATCATTTACTAAAATAATTTCAAATAATCTATCGGGATATGCCAATTTACTGAGAGATTCAATACACTTTACTATATTATCCTTTTCATTTCGGGCGGATACAATCACTGAAATAAACGGTAGTTCCATTTTGGCATCTGACTTAATTGCGAGAGATTTATTTAATCCGGACAATAAATACAAATGGATCAAAAAATAAATCAGTGTAATAATTATGAAGAATAATTCCATAAATAAAAAAGGTGATTATCATATTACAAAGATAATCACCTGATATAAAATGAATAAAATGTTGATTAAAAAAATATTATCTGATAACAGCTATTTTAAATATCTGAGATTCCTTGCTTCCGTCAATTACAGCTTCGACCGTTCCAAAATAAACCCCGCTTTGAACAGAAGAGGCATCCCATTTCACTTCATTGTCGGAATTAGAATTTAGTGTTCCGTTAAGTGTAGTGACAAGCTCTCCGGATAAATCCATAATCTTAATTACAACACTTGAAGCATTCCCGTTGAGAAAATATCTTATAAATGTTTCATTCTGATATACAGGATTTGGCCAGTTGTATACTTTGTCCGAAGGAAGTTTGCCTGAATAATTAACAGGAATATTACCGGCATTAAAATTATTATTTGACAAATATTTATCCTTTAAATAATTTTTCCATAATATTTTAGAACGATTGTAAACGACATTCGTTTTAAAACCATAAAGGAAACCATCTCCGCCTGCAACAAAAATTCCAAGTGTGTCATTTAGATTTGCAAGTGCCGGAGTTGAAGTTGTATTCTGTGCAATACTAACAGGAAATCCTCTGACGATAATTCCATTCACTCCGTATGCATAAAGATTTCCATTAGAAGTTGTAAATAATAAATCATAAACATTATCATTATTAACATCAGCAACAGAAATGCCGGATGAAATAGTGTTATTGAAATCAACCGGGAAATTTTCTATTAAAACTCCTGTAGAATTCAGTACAAACAATTTACTATCTCCTACAAAAATTATTTCCTGTTTTCCGTCACTGTTTACATCAGCCAGAACAGGGGATGAGGAAATTTGAGAAATTGTGTAATTCAGATTTAATTTATTTCCGTTCACATAAAATTGATTATTATTATTCACAATTAAAACATCTGTAGTATTAGAAGCATTAATATTTCCGGTAACAATATATTTATTTGTGCTTGTGATATAATTAACTGAATCCTGAGTATTTGTCAGTTGATTAATTGATGATGAAGCTGAATCAATTCTGACCGGAGCTTCATTATAAGTTGATTTATAAACAGAACCATTTGATCTGCCTAAATATGCAGAATTATTATTTTGTAAGACAAGGGGAGGACAACTTATAATTGCGGACGGAGGTAATAACTTTTCCGAAATGCTGATTTCATTTTTGAAAATAATTCCAAGATTATTTACCCCTAAAACATTATTGGAATTTTTATAAGAAAGAAATGAAGGAATATATTTTCCATAACCTTCAATAAATATTCCGTCAGCGTTAATTCCTGTTCCATCAGATTTGAAGCCGTAAATTTTATTTCCTGAATTTACAAAAATTTCATCCCCCGCAGTTCCTGTATAATCAAAAGCAATTGGCTGAGAATTACCGGTGGAATCTTTACCGATATTTTTTGGAAAGCCACTCAGTGGACTAATCTGCATGCTTCCGATTGATGCTTTAAACGTCATAAAAGTATCAAGCGGACTAAAGTTTGATATAGCAATATTGTTATTAGCTAAAGAATAGCTGAGTGAATTAGGGTTTGTACCAGGATTAAATGAATTCAGGTAAACTATTGACGGAACTTCATGATAACCGTCAAACCAGTAATCTACAGCAGTGCCATCACCTGTTACAGAACCAAAAGGTGAATTGTATGTCACTCCGATTAACTGAGCACCTTTAGCTTCTTCAAGATCAACACCTCTGTGATCAATATTATTATTTATAGTATTTGAAAGATAATTTGCGTCAATTACATTTTCATCAATATGCCAGATTAAAATTCCGCCTCTGTAATTGTTTTCATTATTAATTAAACCCGGCAGTGACCAGTCAAAATTTTCAACATCTGTAATGTTCCCGTTCAGTTTCCATAAACTTGTATAAGCATTAGAATAATAAAATCCATCTTCGAGATCCTGTGAATATTTGTCAGAGTCATTGAACGTCCGGTTTCTTGAATATATTGTCTGACCGTTATTCTCGGGGTCTCTGTTTTTATTTTCAATAAGGAAATATTCCTTACTGTTAATTAATACTTTATAAATAGTGGAATCTCTTGGGATATTTTTGGAACTTGCAGGAATTTTGTATGTACCGGAACCTGTTGAAATAACTATCGGATCTACCCATCCAAGAAATACTTTTTCCCATGCAGATGGCTCCGGGGGAAAAAATCCGTTATAACTGAAAAGTGATTGACCATCCATAAGACCAAATCTACCGATTGCAGTTTTTCCGTTGGATGTATTAAAAAGATCCGGTAAACCCAGATAACTTCCAAAACTTGCTGTTAGAATTCCATTCATACCCAGCTCAAGTAAAAATGAACCTGATACAAGATCGAGCTGCCTAATTTCGGTAGAAGGAATAATCAGTGAATTCTTAATAAAAGCTCCATCGTTGGTTTGATAACCCTGATAAGTTGTGCCGTATATTTCTTGCAGGCTTCGTATTCCAATATAAACCGAAGGAATATCAAATGGTGTAGGATCAAATCCGAGTGATGAAATTAAATCAATATCTCTTCCTGCTCCAGCATGGAAAATTACAAAAGCAGTTTTATTTAAATCATAATCTGCGAAATTTATAAAACTGTCAGCTCTTGCCCATGAATCCTGAAATAAACTTCCAAGTTTTGCATTGGATTCATTTCTTTGAGGAGAATAAAATTGCATATTATTCGGAAGATTAATTACTTTCCCGAATAAATCATAATTAATATTTAACTTTCCTTTAGATGCTTTATAATAATAATTTTTCAGAAACTTAAGATGATCTGCAAAGTAAGCACTGTCATATGGAGGTGCATCTACTACGGTATCTTTACCTGTAGATGGATTATAAAACTGATTTGTGAGATTAAATAATCCGTTACCGGTTGTTTTAGTATCATTATCTTCCTGAAATTGAACAAGAATTGCTACAATCTTAACAGAGTCCTTCGTTTGAATATAATCTCTAGGTTTTAAATCTGATTTGTCATTTTTCAAATTCAGATTCAACGGGTGAGACAATTTATATTCAATCTTGTTCTGCTGTGAATGAAGTAGATTAACTGAAGTGAAAATGAAAAACAATAAGAAAAGATTTTTTTTAAATGTCATTAATGATTCCTTGATATATTTAGGATAATATTTAAAAATAAAAACCATAGTTCAAATTAATGAAATATGGTTTTGAAATTAATAATTTTAATTAATTAAAACTTAACTTGTAATCCGAATCTGAGTGTATTTGCCAAAGGATGACTTTCTTCTATTGTACTTATGTATGAAAAATCAAATCCATATAAACTATATCTTAACCCTGCTCCAAGTGTGAAAAATTTTCTGTTACCATTTGAAGGATCTTCATAGAAAAATCCGCCTCTGAGAGCAATTAATCTTGGATTTCCATACCAGTATTCAGCTCCTATAGATGTCTGAAAAGATTTTGCAATTCCCGAAATGCCGCCCTTCCATGATGTAAATAATGCTTCATAGAATGGATCAACCTCACCCTGAGAAATTACTACTTCGTTTGTGTCAGTAATAGTGGCTGTCCTGTTAACTAACAACTTTGAAAAATCTATAGACAATGAGAGATTGTTAAATTCTGTTTTTATAACATCATAAGCTAAACCCATTCTAAGCTGTGTTGGTAAAGGATCAGCCTGGTCAGCATCTACATATGAAATTGCCGGACCTAAATTGGATAAATTTGTACCAAATGAAAATCTGTTTTTTAGAAATTTAGGACCTTTAACCGGTCTCCACATACCAGATAAATCAAAACTGGCTGAGATTCCTGTACCGGTACCTTTTTCATTTCCAACATTTAAATCATTTGGAGACAATCTGCTGTATATGAATCTGCCGACAAATCCTCCTGCAAAATTCTTTCCGAATTGTGTTGCATAACCAACTGCCAATGCCATTTCATAAGCTTTGTAGTTTCTGCCCGGATCAAGATTTCCAAATTCATCTGTAAAAATAACTTCACCTATATTCAGATATGTAAGACTTGCACCTACAGTTCCTTTAATACTTTTTATGTAAGTTCTGCCTGCAATATAATCGTAAAATAAATCACCAAGATTTAAACCTGCAAGCCATGGCGAGTGCGTAAAATTAATCTCCGAACCTGCCTTCTGATAAGCAAGACCTGACGGATTCCAGTGCATAGCTGTTGCATCATCTGCTATTCCTGTACCTACTTCACCCATTCCGCCGAATCTTGAATTTGGTCCAATCAGCAGAAAAGGTACTCCTGTAGATGTTATCGCCTGAGAAAAAGTAAAACTACTATCGAATGTAATCAGACTGATTACACTTAAACACACGCATAATTTTGCGAATGATTTTCTTAACATTAATTGATTTCCCTTCATTAGTTATTTATTTAAGTTTGGCTAATTTACCCGTACTGCTTACTGTAGATGAGCCATCTTCTGATTTAATTGTGATTTTATAAATGTATGTTCCGTTTGATAAGGCATCACCGTCTGAGTCTGTACCTTCCCATTCGATGGTTACGAATTTATCAGATATATTGGTTTTATTCAATTCTTTAATTAATCTACCACTTACTGTATATATCTTAATATCAGCTGAAATAGGGCTGTCATAATTATGCTGAAAAATAAAACTTGTATTGTCTTTCATTGGATTTGGATAATTATAAACTTTATCTAACACAAGTTCATTACTGCTTTTTACATTAAATTCTACAGAGCCGGAATTAAAATTATTATAAGTATCCCATGCATTAACCTGTAATTTGTAATTTCCCTCTGCAAGATTCTGCATTAAATACTCAACAGTTCCGTTTTGAAAACCCGATGTACTGCTGTAAAATGTAGTAAGATCAATTTTGTTATTTTCATCGTTATTCAAAATTGCTTCTATCTTATGCCCGATAGTTCCTGTCAGATTAATTCCGCTCTGATCATTAAAATCAACTAACAACTTAGGGTTTTGATTTAGCATGTCTCCGGATCGGAAATTCCTGTTGTCAAAATATATACTTATCTGAGGACCCGTTGAATCAGCAGCAGCTGTAGAATCTAATCCACTCATAACGAATTTATTCGAATATCCCACACCGTCAGAAAAATTGTTTTTAAAGTATGTTATAATTTTCCCTCTTCCCGTGCTGTATGAAATATCTCTCGGTACAACAAAGTTAGTCGTCCATTTTCCGTTGGTTACATTTGTTTTACCTTTGTAAATTATTCCTCCGTCAAGTTTATAATTAAATGTATATCCAAAATCTAAAATTGCAAAATTTTTATCTACATCAAATACGCTTACATCAATTTCTCCGTTGTAATCATTCCAAAAAGAAGAATCTGTTTTTAATACACTTCCAGAAATGCTTATTCTCTGAAGTGCTTTCATATTAAAGATACTGTCTCCGGGAGTATTGTTTATACTATCAATTCTCGTAATGTGCTGAGGAACAGCAAGTCGTAATGTCGGATCACAAATCAATGCATACTTTAAATCATTGTCGCTGTTGAGCGATTGTTTAACATTATACATTGCTTTTCCAACTCTAACAGGAAGATTTAATGTATCTTTTACGAACATATTATCATATAATTTATTGTTGAATATTGCATTTTGTGATGCATATACAGGTCTTACAGCTGCTACAACACCTATAGCTCCTTTATTCTGCAAACTAACCAACTGCTCTCCTGCACTTAGTAAAAATGGATCATCCCATCTCGCAAGATCACAACTTGCAATTGTAAGAAATGGATATTTATCTTTATTGTTTAATAAAGGAATACTTACCTGTCTTACAAAAATATGTTCATGTGCCCATAAATCAACGCTTCCATGACCTGTATAATTTATTACAAGTTTACCTTCATTCCATCCTTTGATAATATCAGAATTCGCTCCAGGCTTTCTTCTGCCCTGAGGAGTTATTTCTGTCGGATAACTTACAATATAAATTTTTTCTTTTTTAATGTGTGCTGGTGTATGATTCTCAGCTACGTCTTCACATTGACTTGTATGAAGTGTTCCTTCTCCTCCGGTAACCTGCTCCGTTGTCCAGCCGTCATCTGCAACATACATATCAGAATTTTTCCAGCTATTGTAATTTGCGGGGTTTTCATAAGAAATTATTTTATCTACTACAGCATTTGCTTCCGATAATGAATTGACACTTACCCGTCCTGTCGCAAAATCAACTACACAATTTCCTATTGGCTCAGAAAAGTTTTCATTAATTTCGATTAAAAAATCATCGCTGCAATAACTTTCTACATCATCTGAGTATTCAGAAGTCTTTTGAATCGGAGGTAGCCAGTTTCTCAAACCGTTATTGTAAAGATTGTAAATATTTTTGTAATCATAACTTCCATCTCCCATAAATAAAACATATACAGTTCTTTCCTGCCAGTTCGAATTAGCATATTTAAGAAAATTTCGGATTGACAAAGGATCTGTCAAACCACCGGAAAATTCATTATAAATTTTCTCTACATCGATTACAAATGTCTTTATATAATTTGGACCGGATCTTTCACGTTGTGCTTTTAATCTTTCTGCAGCAGGCAGAAATTCTTTTGGTGAAATAATTATAAATGATGCTCCGCTTTGTAAATCTCCCTTGATATTCTGATTTGGAACTCTCGAAGAAAATGAAACCGGAGTTTTGTAATTACCCGCTGTTGCAATATATTCTTTTGGATTTCCCGGAATAATATTTGACTGAAATACAATTGTACCGTTTGAATTAGAAATCGGGTTAATAATGTCAATATTATTTTGATCCGATATTTCAAATATCTTAACGTTCGGTGAAGTAAAATTATTTATCCTGTATTCGACTGTTGTATTTGTATCAGGTGAATTAAATTTTAATAAATTGTTTTCAGCATTTAATATTCTGTCATACAAAACTTCATAAAAATCATAATAACCTGAAACGTTTGACGTATTGCCGTTTTGTGCAGGCAGTGAAGCTTTTACATTTATATTGTTTCTTCCGTTTAAGAGGGGATAACTAACACCTAATCTGCTGTTGTTAAGGTATGTCAGATTAATTTTTGAAAAACCTGTAATTCCCTGCACATCCTGATTAACAATAAAATTTGAATTTAAATCTTCTATTTTCCAGATAGTACGTGTCGGGTAAGCTGCTCCATTTCCAAATCTGAATCTGAAATTAACATAACTGCCGGTTAAATATCCCGGTAAATCTTTATTGAAAGTAAATGATTCGTTTAAACCAATTCTTTGACTTACCCATAGGTAACCTGTAGATCCGGGATTGTTAACTTCCGGCTCTTCATAAATTTTATCCTTAAAGCTTGTCGTTGGATTTAATCCGGGTAAATTAGGTGAGTTTACACTGGATATTCTTAAACCATTAGCTCCTCCATATGTAATCCAGTAATAATTCACTTTTGAAAACTGATTGAGTTTATGGTAATAAGTTTTTCCTTCCGGATTATAAGTCCATTCATTAGGACTTCTGCCATAAAAAAGTATATAATCATTATCATCAAACCTGCCGTCATCCTGACCTTCAACAAATATTTCATTTTCAACTAAATCAACAGGTGATATAACAGCGTTATTAAACGGCAGTTCATCTCCGCCATTTCCATAAATTTTAATTGTCCTCGGATCTACTCCGGAAAGATTAATCGAATTTGAAAGAAGAAGGTTCTTATCTAATTTATAAATTCCTGTTTCTTTTACTTCGATTTTATAAAAATCACCGTTTGCTAAAACACTGTTGTCTATTAAATTATCTTTCTGATTATTAAATTCTAAAGTACTCCATGCAGAAGAGATATCAGAATTTATTGTAATGTTTCTGAAAAAATTTCTTTCTTCATTGCTAAATGATTTGTTAGCATAAACTGGACTTCCGCCAAACGTAATCCTGACTCTTATATAACTGTATTTTCTGATTGTTCCGGTTACAGGATTATATTGAACAGGAAAGAAATTTATATAACCAATATATTTATTTCTCATAATTCCGGATTGAATAACATCAGCTTCTGCTCCCGGCATAAAAACATTTCTGCCGTATACTTTGTCATTTTTTATATACTCAGGTATATATTCCTGAGCATCATCATTATTTTTATTTTTCAAACTTATTTTATAAGTAGGCACTGGGTTTAATTCAATTCCCTGAATCTCTTCATATTTACTTTCAATAATTTCAATTCTGTTATTATTTTTTGCAGGAAAGATTACAGGAAAAGTTCTCATTTTCATATCAGGGCTGCCTTTTGGCATTTCACTGTTGACTGAATTTTTAAAATCATAGTTTTTTAAAAAATCAGGAGTGAATTCAATTTCAATATTTGATTCATTAGAATTTATAATTTTGAAATCAACGGCTGGCAATTTGTTATTTAAATCACTTTTATTCATATTTTCACTTATTCTTTGCGCATATAGGCTGTTAATGTGAAATGTGAAAACTCCGGAACTGAATATTAATGTCATTATAAAAAGATGTCTGCAGATTATTTTTTTAGCAACCATATATTTTTTGTGATTTAAATTTTCGGATAATTAAGTATTAGAACTAACAAAAATATTCTTTTAAAATTCAGTATCCGGCAGAAAATCAATCATATTTCATAAAATCATAAAAAAAATACCATTTAGAAAAGACGACATGCATCTTTGATAAATGGCATTGATATTTTTAATCCGGGATTTGAAAATATAAATTCGTAATAATACATAGAGTTTAAAAATTGTGATTAATCGATAACAAATCTCTATATACTTTACTCCTAAATTAAAAATTAATTAAAAATTAATTAAAAACTAATTAAAAACTGATAAAAATTTTTACAAATATATTGTTAGTAATGTCTAAAGTCAATACTCAAGAAAATATTAGTTTAAAGCATTTTTCTTTTTGGTAAGACCCATTTTTTCAATTACATCCAGATGATTTAATGCATTTTTAGCTGCTTCCTGTTCTGCCTGTTTTTTGGATTTACCCTTTCCGATTCCAAGACTTCTTTTATTTACAAAAACTTCTACAGTGAAAAGTTTATTATGCTCCGGTCCTTCTTCTTTTATAACAGAATATTCCGGAATATAATCTGTGTGTGCCTGTATGTATTCAAGAAATTTACTCTTATGATTCTCATCAAACTGATTTAGCCATTTAATATCTAATTTTTTAAAAATCTCTTCATTCAAAAACTCCTTCGCAGAATCATATCCAGAATCGAGGAAAACTGCTCCTACCAACGATTCGTAAGCATCTGATAAAATTGTGTCATAACCTTCATCTATCGATTTCATTGCTGTATATGAAGCCAGCAGAAAATCCTGGAGCTGAATGTTTTTTGCACGCTCGGCAAGAAATTTTTTATTTACCAGAATAGATCTGAATTTAGTAAGATCTCCTTCTTCATTTAAAGGAAAATTTTTAAATAAATATTCTGCAACTACTAAATCTAAAACTGCATCTCCAAGAAATTCAAGCCGCTCATTTGAAATTATTCCGATTTTATGTGAGTTATTTTTAACTTTCAGAAAAGAACGATGAGTAAGAGCAGTAATAAAAAAACTCTTGTCAATTATTTTATAATGAATCTTTTTCTGAAACTCTTCGAAATTTATTTCAAAAATTTCTTTAGGAGATTCTTTATTCTCAGATATTCCTACTTTATAAAATGGAATAAATTTACGGAATTTTTTTTTTAGTAAGTCAAACATAGTGGAAAGTTGCAGTAATTTACGTAAGAATTATTCTTCGTATTTTTTAAAAACAATGGCTGTATTGTGTCCGCCAAATCCGGAATTTTCGGACAAGACAGTTTTAACTTCTTTTTTCATTGCAGTATTCACTACATAATTCAAATCACATTCAGGATCTTTTTCTTCGTAATTTATGGTCGGGGGAATAATGCCTTCTTTAATTGTAAGAACTGCAGCAATAGCCTCTATAGCTCCGGCTGCTCCAAGCAAATGTCCTATCATCGATTTTATTGAATGAACAGGTACTTCCTTTGCTCTGTCTCCGAAAACATTTTTAATTGCAAGAGTTTCATTTTTATCATTGTAATATGTTGATGTTCCATGTGCATTAATTACATCAATATCATTAACGGTTAATCCGGAATTTTTTATTGCAACTTTTATTGCTCTTCCGACTCCTTCACCTTCCGGTGCTGGCTCTGTTATGTGAAAAGCATCTGCTGTTAATCCAAATCCTGTTATCTCGGCATAAATTTTTGCGCCACGTGATTTTGCAAATTCTAATTCTTCAAGTACAAGTGTAGCTCCGCCTTCTCCCATAACAAATCCATCTCTGTTTTTTTCGAAAGGTCTTGAAGCTTTCTGCGGTGCATCGTTTCTTGTTGATAATGCTTTCATTGCATTAAATCCTGCAACTCCCATCGGACATATAACTGCTTCTGATCCTCCGGTTACCATTATATCTGCATCTCCTCTTTCTATTAACATTACAGAATCTGCAATGGAATGTGCTGATGTTGTACATGCGGAAATTGTAGCATAGTTAGGTCCCTTTAATCCGTATTTCATTGAAATTCTTCCGGCTGCTATATCTGCAATTAACATTGGAATAAAAAAAGGACTGACTCTGTCAGGATTACCGTCACGTTTGTATAAATTTGTCTGCTGATTATGATAAGTCCACATACCGCCGATACCGGATCCATAGACAACTCCCGCTCTCTCCAGATCAATTTTTTCAAGATTTAATCCAGAATCTTTCATTGCTTCTTCTGATGCGGCAAGTGCATATTGTGTAAAAGGATCTGCTCTTTGCGAAAGTTTTCTGTCCATATAATTTAACGGATCAAATCCTTTTAGCTCAGCTGCGAATTTAGTATCAAAATTTGTTGTGTCAAAATACGTAATATTATCCACTCCACTTTTGCCCGCAATTAAATTTGTCCAGAAATCCTGAATATTTAATCCAATCGGACTGACAACACCAATTCCTGTAATAACAACTCTTCTTTTCATATTATTTTATAAAACAGATTTATTATTCTTTTGCTGATAATTTTTCGGAAATGTATTTAACAGCATCACCTACTTTTTGAATTTTTTCGGCATCTTCGTCAGGAATCTTTATTTCGAACTCTTCTTCGAATTTCATTACAAGCTCAACCGTATCTAATGAATCTGCTCCTAAATCATTTATAAATGATGCATCTGTAGTAACTTTTGACTCTTCTACTCCTAATTTGTCTACTACTGCCTGTTTTACTTTTATTTCTATTTCAGAATTTGTCATTTTAAAAATATCTCCTTTTTGAATTTATTTAAATTTAAGCTACAATATAACTAATTATAAAAATCTTTAAAAGTGAATTTATTATTTCTTTGTAAGAATATTCTTTCTGTGGGAATTTAACCTTTTGTTTTAATATCCTGAATTATTTCAATTTTACTGATTTACTTATTTAAAAGCGGTCGCCTGACGATAAATTCTCCTGAATCAGAATCTAACGGATAATTTCCATGTACAACATCATTAATAATATTTACACCGTTATTCTCCTGTTTCGTACCTGACCACCATGCTTTTGCATAATACTTATCGTTAATATTCATAATCGATTCGGAAATAATAACATGTCCGTTCCAGATTATTAAATCTCCTTTTTGGATTAAATCTAAATCTAATGTATCGTTTTTATTAATTTTTATTACAGGAAATATATCATTGAATTTTGAAGTATCCATCAAATCATAAGTCAGTGTATTCTGCTCGGGACATTTACATCCTGCTTTAAATAAAACGTTCAAAGCAAAGATATTACATTTTGTAGAATTCTCTAAAATTATCAACTCATTATTTAACCAGTAAAGATATGTAGAATCTTTTAATCTCTGATACATATCGTTTTGCTGTTCTGCTTTTGCTATGGCTGAAATATTAATCCATAAAGTCTCAGATGATTTATCTGTATTAATTTTTGCATCTTCTTTTTTCCCGGATTTATAATTTTCACTGTCTTCATCTGTATTTCCCGAACCCGAACAACCGGCAATAAAAATTATTCCGGAAAATGTTACAATTAATAAAATTTTAGAAAACACTATTTTAATTTTAAACTGTCTGATTTATCTTCGAGTATATTTCTCAGACTGTCAAGTTTCAACTGAAATTCTCTGAGCTTTGCTTCCCGCTGAGTTAAATCATTTTCTTTGTTAAGTATTCTTGTCTCACGAGATTGCATTGTCTTGTCAAAAGCAGACTTATCCCAGTAACCAAGATCTTCAAAATATCCCTTGAATAAAAAATTGTGTTTTAAAGCTTCCATATTCTGATAAAAACTGAATGAACCAAGTTCAAGATTTGCAGTAGTCTGATTTGCATTTGTCATTACACCTTTGATGTTATTGGCAAATACAGTGTCTATCAGCAATGTTCCAATAAGACTCTGACCGGAATTTATTTTCGTCGTTATTCCGGAAATATTCATCACAATTGAATCTATGCTTCCCTGAAGTTTTTCTATATCACTTGTTACCAATCCTATAACATTCGATGTTTGAAAAAGTATTTTATTTATATTTTCTGTTGATCCCGAAAAACTATTCATCAATGAATCCAATTCATCAAAAATATCACTGTTATTTATAAGTTTACCAATTGTACCTTCACCATTATTTACTTTACCGAGAATATCCGCCAGACTTTTTGTAATTAACTGTGCATCTTTTGTTGACTCATTTAAATTGCTGACAATATCTCCGATTGTTATTGGTTTTACGGAATGAAGTGAATCGCCACTCTCAACTGAAGCAGCTGAAACACTTCCTGATGAAATTGACAATACTTTATTTCCTACTAATCCGTCAGAGTTTATTGATGCTTCAGAATCTTTTTTTATAAATTGCTTAACATCGCTTACGATATTCATATTTACTCTTACTTTGTCAGATGCTATAATTTCAATTGACTGAACAGTTCCGACATTTATCCCTGCAAATTGCACTGAGTTTCCTTTTGCCAATCCGCTTACATTTGCAAAATTTGCATAGATATCAATTGTTTTTGTAAATAAATTATCTTTACTGCCTATATAAAATAATGCAACGACAAATAAAGTCAGCCCGGTTACAATAAATATTCCCAGCTTAATATATTTTGAATTGTTTATTCCCATAAAATTATAATTTCAATTATTTATAAATATTTATTTAAAAAATTTATTCAAATTCAAAAAACCCTCTAACAAATTCGTCATCAGATTTTTCTAATTCTACATAGCTGCCTTCAGCAGTGAATATTCCTTCTTTTAAAACTACAATTCTGTTTGCAACAAGTTTAGCACATGCCAAATCATGAGTAACAATAAGCGAAGTCACATTAAATTTTTTCTGCATATCAAGGATCAGATGACTGATTTCATTGGATGTAACAGGATCAAGCCCGGTAGTCGGTTCGTCATACAAAATAATTTCAGGATTAAGCATAAGTGTTCTTGCCAGTGCAATTCTTTTTTTCATTCCACCGGATAATTCTGAAGGCATTTTATCTATTGCATCAATAAGACCGACACTCTCGAGAGCATCTTTAACTTTTTGAGTAAGGTCTTCCTTTTTGTAATCCGGCTGCCTTATTAAAGGAAATTCTAAATTCTGTCTTACTGTCATAGAGTCATACAATGCACCGCCCTGAAATAAAAATCCGATTTTTCTTCTGATTAAATTTTTCTGAACTTCCGGTAATTTTGTGAATTCTTCTCCGAAAACTTTTATAGTTCCGGCAGATTGTAATTGTAAACCTATTATACACTGGAGTATAACTGATTTTCCAGTTCCGGATTTACCAAGTAACACGACGGTCTCACCTTTTTTAACATTTAAATTAATATTTTTTAATACAGTGAAATCTCCAAATGATTTTTTTACATCATTAAGCTGAAGTATCGGTTCGCTGTTATTTTCCTGTAAGTCTTTTGTATCCTTATCCATAAGCATTGCAAGATAAAATATAGTTGAATTTGATTCTATGTATTTTAAAAACCTAATAATAAATGTATCAAAATTATTCTGAATTTAAATTCTTAAAATTATTTTGACTAAAAGTCATACTTTCACAAAATCAATTTTTTACCATTTGACAAAACAAAATAAATAAATTAATTTTGATTAAATAATTAAAAATTAAATTGTAAAAAGTAGGAGTGCTAAAATGTTCAAAATATTATTTATTTATTCAATAATTGTATCTTCAGTAATTTCAAATAACTCATTTTCACAAACACCTTCTAAATGGAAGATTTTACCAAATTCACCTGTTGCCGGATCCAGATTTAATGATTGTTCATTTATTAATCCAAATACAGGGTGGGTGTGCAGTGCAAGTAATACTGATATTTATAAAACTACAGACGGAGGAGAGAGTTGGTTTATAGTGGGGAATACATTTTACGATAATAGATGTATAGTATTTTTTGATTCACTAAATGGCTGGACCGGCGAATATAGTTCATCTAACAGACTTAACAAAACAACCAATGGCGGAGTTAATTGGTCAACTTTAATTCTTCCATTTTCTGCAGGTACAGGATTATGCGGATTTTCAATTGCAAACGATTCAGTTTTATACGGAGTAGGAAGATATTGGGGACCTGCAAATGTAATAAAAACAACTAACAAGGGAAATACGTGGACTGTCATAAATATGGGAGTATATGCAAGTGGTCTTGTAGATTGTTACTTTAAAAATCAAGATTCTGGATTTGTTGTCGGGAGAGCCGGAACAGGAAGCTCTGCCAAAGGAATTGTATTATTTACCGGTGACGGTGGAAACAGTTGGGATACTTCATACATAACTGCTAATAATAATCAATGGTGTTGGAAAATTACTTTTCCGACAAAAAATGTTGGTTATGTTTCGCTTGAGCCTTCTATGACATTATGTTATTTCTTAAAAACTACTAATGGGGGGTCAAATTGGGAAGAAAAACCATTTTTAAACTCTCTCTATGATGAAGAAGGTATCGGATTTATAAATGAAACAACCGGATGGATAGGAGGCTGGGAACTAAATACATATGAAACTACTAACGGAGGAAATAACTGGCATAGTACTGATACTACAGGTGCCGGGGGTTATGCCACAAATATAAATAGATTCAGATTTTTTGGAGATACAATAGGCTATGCGGTAGGAAAGAGGATTCATAAATATGAAAAAAATGTAATTACTTCTGCAAACCCCGGTCCAACTTTTGTAATAAAAGAATTTAAAATGTATCAGAATTATCCGAATCCTTTTAACCCACGAACGACAATAAAGCTTGAATTACCAAAGGGAACTAATATAAATTTAACTGTTTACAATATACTTGGAAAGAAAGTTGCTACAATTATTGAAGGTGATTTTTTACCTGCCGGCATACATGAATTTGATTGGGATGCTACATCATTTCCTTCAGGTGTTTATTATTACAAAATTTATAATAATGATATTGGATTTACAAAAAGCATGTTATTAATAAAGTAATTTCTTCATTATTACAAACTTCAACCCTATATTTGGAAATTAATTGAAAAGATTCTGCTAATTCTAAAAATAAAAAAATATAATCTGATAATTCAAATTATAAAAGTATCGAAGTCAATTGAACCATAATCATATCAATCAAAATTACAAGAAGTGAAGCGATAACAACTGCTGTATTTGCAGCAATACCAACGCTTTCAGTACCTCTGTTTGCATTATAACCCTCATAACATCCTACAAGTCCGATTGAAAATCCAAAAACAAACGTTTTAATAGTTGCAGGAATTATATCCTTCATTTCTATACTCGCAAAAGAATTCATCAGAAACAATTTAAGACTAGTTTGATTTGTAAGATTTATAGAAATGAATCCACCAAGCAAAGCCAGAGTATCTGCAAGAATTACTAAAAGAGGGAGCATTAAAGTAGCTGCAAAAATTCTTGTTGCAACTAAATATTTAAAAGGATTTGTCCCCGAAACTTCCATTGCGTCAATTTGTTCAGTAACCTTCATTGAGCCGAGCTCTGCTCCGATACCTGAGCCGATTTTTCCTGCAAATATCAAAGCTGTTATAACAGGACCGATTTCTAAAATTACTGCAAGTGCAACCATTGACGGTACTAAGGACGATGCACCGAATTTTTGTAAAGTTGGAATTGACTGCAGAGTAAGTGTAAGCCCGATTATGAATCCTGTAATTCCGACAAGTGAAAAAGATTTATAACCGATTTCATAAAATTGTTTTAAAGTTTCCTTAATCTCATAAGGAGGTTTTATTATTTCTTTAAAAAATCTCAAGGCAAATGTGCTCAATCCGGCAACTTTCAAAAAAAATCCTTCGAAAGACTTTGGAAGACTGAGCTTAAATTTTGAAGGTTTAAGACTTTCTATTACCTGTACGTTTTCTGCCATAATTATTCCCGAAAAAATTTTTATTTAAAATCTTTTGATCTGATATTTAAATTCATAAACGGATTTGCGAATCCTAAAACAATTCCAAATGATATATCTGTTATATCAGAACCCTGTTCTACAAATGTATATCTTACTTTTATGTTGGGATAAAAAAGCAATTTATCATTTCGTATAGAATATCCGTATGAAAATTCCGGAAATATACCGCTTCTGTCAAAATCTGTAAAGTAACCGCCACCTATTGTAAATACAGAAGTTCCCTGGAAAGTATTCGATGGTTTAATTCCTTTTTTCAAAAGTATATCATATTTTAAACCTGCTCTAAGCATACTTTTCTGGTTTTCTCTGAACAAATAAGTATATTCTACAGAAGCACGGTATTCTCCAAAATTTCCGAATCCTAATGAGATTTCTTTTGTAAGTCCACTGGAAATCTTATCATTTTCAAACTGCACAATAGGATTAAATAAATATAAAAAAGATGCCAAGCCAATACCAATTGGTACAATAGAAGAAGTGCTTTCAGTTTTTTCTATTGGTGATATGTGATATAAATTCAATTTCCCAAAATCATGAACAGCAGTTTGAGAATAAATAAAATTATTCTGAATCAAAAAAAAGGCTACAATAAAAATTTTTATTTTCAAAACCTGTATAAATTAAAAAATTAAATTAAATCATTCACACATAATATTTCCCAAAGTTAAATAATATTTTTCACTAATCTTGCTTAGAGATAAATCAATATCCAATGAATCGGATAAATTAATTTTAAATCTGTCAGATTTAGTTTCACCGATTTCTGTTACGTCGATTCCAAATTCTTCAGCAACAGCAGATATATTTTTTACTTTGGTCTGATCGCATGAGATAATAATACTGCTTTGAATTTCAGCAAACAACATAAAATCTTTTCTGTATTTATAATCAATATTAATTTCACATCCGATAGAATTTCCTCTGTTCATCATACAGCATTCAGCAAGTGCCACAGCCATTCCGCCATCTGATATGTCATGTGCAGAATTTATTAATGACTTATCCATTATTTTCAAAACAAAATCCTGTAATCTTTTTTCATAATGTAAATCTATATCAGGAGCATCGCCTTCAACAAGATTATGAACAGAATTTAAGTATTCACTGCCGCCAATTTGGAATTTGGAATTTTGGAATTGGGAATTGCTTTTATTTGATTTTGTAATATTATTTTGTAATTCATTTTCCAAGTTGGATTTATCATGTTGTACATTTAGCGTTTCACGTATCACGTTTGACATTTCACCTTTTACAGCTCTTGCCCAATTTCCAATCACCAAAATCGCATCATTTTCATTCTTAAAATAACTTGTCATAACTTTATTTACATCTTCAATTAGCCCAATCATTCCGATTGACGGAGTCGGATAAACAGCATAATCTTTTGACTGATTATAAAAACTAACATTACCGCCGGTTACGGGAGTTTCAAGAACTCTGCATGCATCACCAATTCCCTTTACAGCTTCGGTGAACTGATAATAAACTTCAGGATTATAAGGATTACCAAAATTTAAGCAATTCGTTATTGCAAGCGGCTTTGCTCCTGTGCATACTACGTTTCTGGCACTTTCACAGACGGCAATCATTGCACCTTTGTAAGGATTCAGATAAACATATCTTCCGTTACAATCAACTTTCATTGACAATGCTTTCTGCGTACCTTTAATTCTTATAACTGACGCATCTCCGCCGGGTAGTATGATTGTATTTGTTCTGACCTGTGTGTCATACTGTGCATAAACCCAATTTTTATTTGCAATATTCGGTGATGACAAAAGTTGTAATAAAATTTCATTTAAATTTTTTGGTTCTTCCAGTTTATCAAAATCAAAACTTCTTTTCTCTTTGAAATATTTCGGCTCACTGATTTCTCTTTTATAAACTGGTGCTCCGCCGCCCAAAACTAATTCATAAGCCGGCACATCAGCTTCGAGTTTTCCTTTATAAAATATTTTAACTTTATCTTCTTTAATAATTTTTCCAATCTCGACACAGTTTAAATCCCATTTCTCAAATATATCTTTTGCGATTTTTTCCTTACCTTTTTTAATTACGACTAACATTCTTTCCTGAGATTCCGAAAGCATAATTTCGTAAGCTGACATATTTTCATCTCGTAATGGAACAAGGTCAAGATTAATTTCCATTCCGCATTTACCTTTTGCACTCATCTCACTAGTCGAACATGTAATTCCTGCTGCGCCCATATCCTGAATTCCTACAACTACTCCGGATTGAATTACTTCAAGTGTTGCTTCAAGCAAAAGTTTTTCTGTAAAGGGATCACCGACCTGTACATTTGGTCTCTTTGATTCTGATTCTTCTGAAATTTCTTCTGAAGCAAATGTTGCACCGTGAATTCCGTCTTTACCTGTAGAAGAGCCAACAATAAAAACCGGATTCCCGACACCACTTGCTTCAGCAGTTGCTGTTTCATTATGCTTTACAATTCCAACAGCCATTGCATTTACAAGCGGATTATCCTGATAGCAATCTTCAAAATAAATTTCACCGCCAACTGTAGGCACACCGAAACAATTTCCATAATCACCGATACCTTTTACAACATTCTTGAATAAAAATTTAGATCTTTCGGAATCCCGGACATTTAAATTGACTGATAAATCAGTCTCAACACCGCCATTAAAATGGCGGCTCCTATTCTCAATCTTCCCAAACCTCAGCGAATTCAAAGCCGCTACAGGTCTCGCACCCATTGTAAATATATCTCTCAAAATTCCTCCAACTCCCGTCGCTGCTCCCTGATAAGGCTCTACTGCTGAAGGGTGATTATGGGATTCTATTTTAAATGCAACTGCAAGTCCG
>Ga0209591_10001752_pt1 | contig 26545 bp, 19 predicted proteins | sample MAT01_FD_187207 | JGI IMG/M metagenome (GOLD analysis project Ga0209591, IMG submission 187207) | Freshwater microbial communities from Lake Fryxell liftoff mats and glacier meltwater in Antarctica - MAT-01 (SPAdes) (version 2) | ecosystem: Environmental > Aquatic > Freshwater > Ice > Liftoff... | reverse complement strand
GCAAATAGGTTGCCACGTAAAATATTCAACCAACAAGGTCTGTGTTTTGAGATGGGGCATCATCTCATACTGTCTCAGTCGGTGGAAGTCCCTGCGAAAAGCACGGCATCCGGCGTTCACGGCAGATGCCCCTGCCTTCAGGCATGGGGAGTATGTCACTTAATAGGACAATTTAGTCTGGCCTTGGCGGTGCATCGCGGGTCACATTCGGCACTTGCAGCGCGACATTAAAATTACGTATATCCTGCGCGAACTGCACTTCCGCCCCGCCACCGCGAATCAATGCCCAGATGATCGCCACGTTATTTCCTGTAATCCATTGTGGTTCGCCACCATCAGCGATTTGGGCTAAATCCAACCCTGAAGCCACATTATCCCAAAGCCGCTGTGGACGATTGGAATCATACGGGACTTCCACAGCAGAAATCCATGCCTCGCTCGGCTCATAAATGGCCGGGGCTTCGCTTAATGCCATACACCGATTCAAAATGCTTTCAAAATACGGATACGTCCAACCGCCGAAAGCATCGGTGATGTGTTCGCGTCCGCCGATGTTCAAAGCCAGTGTTTCTACGACGGGGGCGGTGGTGCTGGGGGGTTGTGTGTTGGCCCCAGCCGTATAGGTGTAGATGCGGTCAGCGATAGTGAGATCGGTGAAAAAACGATACAACGTTGCATCAGGTATGATGTCCGTCAATATTTGGGTGGAATTATCGCCAGCGGTGTTCGTCCAGATAATATGATTATCGCCATAGATGGTGCAGTTGGGGATTTCATTCTTAGCGGTGAACAATTGGGCAGTCTCTCCGCCGACGACATCCGTCCGGAAGACAACCGTCTCCGGGGTGCGTGTCCAATAAATGGTCTCGCGGGGGTCGGCATTGCTGCCAGCGACATTATCGTCCCCACCGCCGCCGAGGACTTGGCAGGAAGCCAATGTTAAAAGAAGCGCAATTAAGGGTAGAAATCTTTTCACAAGTCGCTCCTCAAATGAATGCTGAAAAATTGTGCGTGTTTAGTCTTTTGCCTTGATGTGATGATGAACTACTAACCACTACCGATCTAAGTATAACGCGAATCGGAGTCTAAATTGTGCGTGTTTTTGAACAGTCACGACGGTTAGAAATTTCAAATTCGCCTCGTGTGCTGTTTGCTTATATCATGAGGGATATTTTTAATCTGGAAATTTAACCTATGATGCTCGATACGCTGCGGACTTTGACGATACAAACCCTGCGACGGCTGCCACTGCAAGCGATTATCCCTGCCGCGCTTGCTCCGGGAATGCTGCTGCTGCTGATCTTTATCCTGCTGCCGCTAGGCAAATGGTTGGCGCTTCTAGCCCTATTGGTGCTGCTGATGGGTGGGATGATGCTTTGGCTGGAACGCCCTACATTGACGCGGCAGCTTTCACCCCTTTCTACCCAACAAACGCTGACATTGGAAGAATTGGGTGATCTTTCCACCCGCATTCATGTGACAGCGGATGGGTTAGTTCGTACTTCACAAGCGATCAACCAAGTCACCAACCAGCAGTCCGTCGCCGCCAGCGAACAAGCGGATGTCATCAACATGACGAATCAAATGATGGAAGAATTTTTGGATATGTCCGGGCGCGTGAGCGATCAAGCCCGTGCGATGACGCAAACCGCCGCACAAGTAGCAGAAATTTCTGAAAATGGGCAGGTTGCTATCCAGCAGGCTATTCACGGCATGTCGCAGATTCGCCGTCAAGTCAATGCTATCGGCACGACGATTACCCGTTTAGCCCAATTGACGCGCCGGATTGACGAAATTATTACCTCGGTGAGCGAAGTCGCCACGCAGTCGAATCTTTTGGCGCTGAATGCCTCTATCGAAGCGGCGCGAGCCGGCAAGCAGGGGCGGGGGTTCGCGGTTGTGGCGGATGAGGTGCGTTCACTCGCACAGCAGTCCAGCGGTGCGGCGCGGCAGGTACGCTCGATTTTGGCGGAGATTCAAAGCGCCGTTAAAGAGACGATTGGCGCGATTGAAATCGGGATGCAAGGGGTGGATGCAGGCTTAAATATGACACAACAGGCCGATCATGTGATGGTGCAGCTTGTGGAAAGTGTGACGGCTTCTAACAAAGCAGTGCGCTCCATTTATGAGGTCATCCGGCAGCAGACCGATGGGCTGGAAGGCATTGCCATCAATATGGAACGCATCAGCCGCATCAATCAGCAAAACCTCGCCAGCACACGTCTGTTTGAAACCGTCACCACCAATCTCAATCGTTTAGCCGATGAACTTCAGATTTCTCTCCAACTTGGGGAGGATATGAACACGGTTTAAGGCAGCCAAACACTCGGATAATCATCCTCACGCCCGGTAGCCGTCAACTGTGAAAGCGTCCCGCTGGCAATTTCTAAGATGTAAATATCGTAAGAAGAAGCCCGGTTGCTGGAAAAAGCCAAATACGCGCCGTCAGGACTGTAAACCGGATAAATTTCATCCGCTGGATCGCTGACCAAAACGAATGATAAACCTGAACCGTCGGAAGCGACGACATAAATATCGTGCGTGTTGCGATTTTCGGCAGTCGCCGCCGCATACACAATCGAGCGCCCATCAATCGACCAACGCGGCATGGTTTCGATCACCGTATTGCCGTCGGTGGTGAGGGGCGTAATAGTACGATCCGTGATATTAATGATGACAATATCCGTCCCGGTGATAGTCCCTTCACTGGCATTACGAATAGCGACCACTCTTTGACCATCGGGTGAGATCGCCGGGAAGGTATAATCTCCGCTGTCGTTGGTGATGCGAGTCACGCCTGCTGCTGCACTTCCTGTGCTGCTTTCAACAGCATTCGCAGTATCGGCATTGGTTAAATCCACAAGAAAAACTTCTGTGCGGCCCGTTACGACGGCTTCTGCCACGAAAACCAATTTGGTTTGATCGTTGGATACTGTAGCTTGATCGGGATCGTTAAAAGCATCCGCTAGGGTCGTCCATGCAACCGAGCTATCGCGTGGGTCAAGTCCATCCAGACTATTGGATTGAATCCCATAATAGGTGGAAGGCACGGTATAGTAATTGGTATAGATGACGCGCTCACTGTTCATAAAAAGGAAAGGATGACGACCTTCCAGATTATCACCGCCGATTCGACCCGGCGCACCCCCGCTAACGGGATAGCTGTACATGGGCAGCACGTCAATATTGCGTATATCAATACCACTCCAGCCGAGAATACGTCCCGGCACATTGGCGGCGGGCGGTGCTAAGGGGGTTGGTGTAGCGGCTGCTCCCCGTGTTTCTGGCGTAAAGGAGGGCGGCAGCGTAAAGCGCGGCAAAATGGTGGGCGGTTCAGTCGGTGTAGGCGAGACCAACGCGATTTGGGTTTGGGTCTCGGCGACAGCAGTTTCAGCGATTCGGAGAACAGCAGCCGTCTGTTCTTGCGCTAGTCGAGTGGGGATTTCGACAGCGGCTGTTTCGGTAGCGGATTGATTTGATCTGCGTGTACTGCTGGAAGTGACAATGGCAAAGACGAAAATAGCGATCATCAAGACAAAAAGGGCTGTCCCGCCGCCAAAAATCAAAAGCTGTCTTTGGGTAAGTCCGGGGATCACTTCTTCTTCGTTGGTGGCTTTTGATCGTGCGGAATCTTCCATTTTATCGAGCGCTTTTTGGGCTTGCTCGTTATACGGGTCGAGTTCCAGCACCATCTCCAAGGCTTTGCGTCTTTCGGCATCTGTGTCTGAAATGCGGCTTAAAAGCAGCCATGCTTTGGCGTTTTTGGGGTCTTCCGCGATCACGTCATTAACAAGTTGAAGCGCGGTTGCCTTGTCGCCAGCGCGGGCAGCTTCTAATGACTGACGCAGCATCGCTTGATGAGCAGGGTTAGACATAAGCGGTTTCCTTTATGGCGCGGTTTTAAAGTAATAAAATCAGAAGTTACGCAATTCAACACATTTTTGGTAGGGGCGAGTGACCGACTCGTCCCTACCAAACCAACTCACTGCGGAAGTCCTGCGGCTACTGTAAGCGTAAAAGCAGTTCTGGGCGATATTGAATCGAGACATCATTTCGGTCACTTCGCGTGATGCGCGTCAGGATTTCGCCATCAAGCGAGGCCAAATAGGTTTGGAAGTGATCGTCTTCCCGATTGGAAACAAAAGCAATCCAGCGACCATCAGGCGTAAAGGCCGGGCGACGATCTTCCGCATCTCCATCATTTCTTGTGACCGTCATGAGGCCACGCCCATCGGCTTGCATTACATAAATGTCACTGTCGCCATCACGATCACTGACGAAGGCAATCGCTGTGCCGTTGTGTGACCAAATAGGCGACCAACTGCTGTTGGTGGCATTCGTCAAACGGTCGTAAATCAGTGGATCGCCCGGTTGGATAAATTCAATACTGTAAATTTCTGTTAAGCCGGGCGTATCGGCATCTGAGGCAAAAAGAATGGTGCGGCTGCCCAAAATAGGCGACCATGTTGGCTCACGATTAACCACATCATCCGATGTGATTTTATACAGGTTGCCCCCGTCGGGTGTGATGTACCATATATCCTCATCGCCATCATAATTGCTGACGAAGACCAATTCCGTCCCTTGCGGCCCCCAGCTTGGGCCGGCGACGATGCTCGTCCGCAATTCGGTGATCTGCACCGCAGCGTTTAAGTCGCTTAACGGCGCGATGAATAATTCTGGGAAGACATTCCCGCTGCTCACGGTATCTGTCGCCTCAGCCGTCACTTCCACAGGTTGGCTGCCGTCATCGGGATAAGCCACATCGCGGATAAAAGCGATTTGTTCTCCAGTGGGGTCATAAGCGACATCACGGAAGGCCGCACCTAGCAGGTTTTCACTGCTGCCATCCCCCAGAATCCGGTACAAATCGGGTTGGGCTTGTCCATTTTCTAAGCTGATATATAAGGCTTGAAATTCGGTCAGCGGATAGGGGGTTGCTGTGGGGAGCGCTGTGGCGGTTGCTGTCGGCGTAAACGTCGGCGTAAACGAAGGTGGCAAGGTACGCGCTACGAGTGAACCGCTAAAGGGTACGCTGTAGAGGGTTGCTGTCGCGGGCGGCACGAATATGGTTGCGGTGGGGACTTCACCCACAGCCAGCACTTCTGCTGTGGTGTCGGCTTGCGTGGTAGGGTCATTCGTGTTGGGCGCTGTGCCATTTCGAGAAATGGAAAAGATGGCAAGTCCCGCGACGATCACCGCTGCGACTAAGCCAATAACGATTAAATTGCTGGTATTTGCGCCGCCTGCGGCTGCGGTTCGGGCCGCAGGGCGACGAGCGCCTGCTTGTGGCGAAGGGGCGCGTCCGGGGCTGGCATTCGCGCCAGCGCTGGGTGCTTGTACCAATTGGCGCAAGGCTTCACGGGCGCGGTTGTTATCGGGGTTAATCTCTAAAACGCGCTCCAGACATTGGCGGCGCTCACTTAATGTCGTCACCGTCGAGGCCAGCCACATCCAAGCGAGTTCGTTATTTTCATCCGCTTCGATGACTTCCTCTAGCAGCCGCCGTGCAGTTGCCCGGTCATTACGCCGGACGGCATCGATTCCTTGTTGTAATTTTCGCTCAAGATCACTTCTATCGAACAAAGCATTTTCCTCCGTCGCTGCGGCGTAAAACAGCTACCGGCGCAGACACCGCGTAGAGCGCAAGCTCAACCTAATTCTACAGGCAATTGCTATAGAATCAAACAGAGGGCTACTTTAGGGTGCATTTCAAGCTAGTGGTCTAACCATCATGAATAGAGGGGTAAAGACATTTGAGTTTAATGCGAGCATCGGCAGTAGTGAACTGCCAGTCCACTTTGACCTGACACTGGTTACGTTTGGTTTGCCAGGCAGCAACACAGCCTTGAAGCACAGTTGTATCAGGAATACGCCGGTTTAGGCACTGGCGGCTGAGAACGCCGAATTCAATTTCCGCCATGTTGAGCCAGGAACCGTGTTTTGGGGTGTAGTGGATTTCTAAACGCTTCGCAATACGTTGGGCTTCAGCCGGTTCAAAGGCCTCATAGAGTGAACCGGCTGAATGCGTATTGAGATTGTCCATAATCAAGGTAATGCGCTCGGCATCGGGATAATGCTGGTCAACCAGATCACGCACAGCGTCTGCCCAATCGACTTTCGTCCGACGGTCAGTGACCTTGACGAACCGCTGTCCGGCTAAGTCCCGACCTTAACCCCCAGGAACATGTCTGGTCGCTGGCTCGTGCAGGCGTTAGTCACAACCATACCCTCCCGCATCTCTCGACCCTGCTCTCGTCGTTCCTCCGCTTCTTATCCCACCGCCTGTTTACATTCAACTGGCTGGAATGCTACGCTCCGCCTGTTCTATTACGCCAACTTTAAATCGGTTCTCCATGAGCAAAAGTCTTCACTCAGCCCCAATCACTTTATCGGGGCAAAATACACACCGTCAAGCGATCTGCTTGCGGTGCGGGACAATTGCGCTTCTGTCCATCGGTGACGCTCGTTACATAAAATCCACCGGCCCAAAAATGCGTTTGCGCTGTAGTGGAATAAGTAGCGACTCGATCACACGACTGCGGCGGCGCATCTTCAGCCGGATTAATCCGCGCATACAGGCATTGCCCCGGCGCTAAACGCAAAATTTCGCCCACGATCGAAGCGGGATTATCCCACATTTCAGCGGGTGGTAGTTCAAAACCTGCTCCGGGCGCGGCGCTAAAAAGTACACCCCGCAGCGACATCCATTGATCTTCTGAGCGATTAAATACGATCAAACGATCAGGCGTATAAGCGAAATAAACGAACGGAGTCGCATCCGCCGCGCTCCCCCCTGCCAAGAAAAATTCACAGCGACCCGCCGCAGAAACCGCGCAAACCGCTCGTTGAATCCCGTCCTGTGCCACGCTAAACTGCGTCACGCTGTTTGTGCCAGTCCAGAAATGCTCGGCGGGATTATTGGTCGAAATCCACAATGTCGAACCCGCACATTCCGGCACATCCTTCGCCCCGCCACGGCTAATCGACCACAACTGTCCACAGTCACTTGCGGCTAACCCCCCCGCCCAACGCCCAGCATTAAAACTTGCTGCCGCCGTACCATCAATTGTGCTTAATGTGATTCCGCCCAAATTAATCGTCGCGCCCGTTAAATTAACCAGCGTAATATCATTATCATCATAGATGAGAAGCGCATTCGCAGACCGCCCGACCGTAATACCCACCGCGGAGCCAAAAGCGGCGGTTGTCCCCGGTGCAACGGACTGTGCGCTGATGAGGTTAGCAGGCACAGGACTGTCCGCCGTCCAACCGAAAGCCATTTCCGCACCCAGTCGTAAACCTAACCGATTTAACACTGCCGCCGCCTGCGGTACATTGAGTCCTGTCAAATCCGGTACGCTAATATCCTGTGCCAGTGCGCTATGTGATGCCAGCATCACCCATAGGACAAGCAACGTTAAGAGTCGTTTCATGATTTCTTGCTCCCTCGATAAAAAGGCAAACCTTCCCAAAGTTATACCGCTTTCGTGCTACAATTGTCGCAAATTTGCTAGGAGAATACCCCATGTTACCCATAACCATGACCGCGACTGTGGACGAAAATCACCGCTTGACCCTTGATCTGCCCGAAGACATCCCCGCCGGAGAAGTCGAAGTCATCATCCGTCAACTGCCTGTATCACAAACAAACGAAATGACTCGTGACGAACTCCATGAGAAATTACGCGCGGCGGGGCTGTTGATGGAAGGCCCATTTGCCCCACCCGATGCCGAGGAATTGTCGCCAGAGGAACGACAACGCATTGGGCAATTAGCAGGAAAAGGACGCTCCACACTTGAACTTATCAATGAAGACCGTGAGGAAAGATTTTGAGCGATAATTTTTATGATACAAGTGCATTGGTAAAATACTATATCATCGAAGTAGGTTCAGCATGGGTAACAAATCAGGTGCTAACTTCGTCAGGAAATCGCACTATGATGTCTAATTTAGCACTTGTAGAAATGATTTCCGTCTTCATGCGAAAGGAACGTGAAGGCGCACTTACGTCATCTGATCGAATAAAACTCCAAAATGATTTTATGATACACACCCAAAAACTTTATACCGTCATTAGGCTGACGAAGGCGGTATTTACAAATGCTCAGGACTTAGTGGTCAGACATCCATTGCGTACTCTTGATGCGATCCAACTTACAAGCGCTTTACAAGCTAAACAATTATCACAAAATTTAACCTTCATCAGCGCCGATTTACGTCTTTTAGCAGCGGCACAAGCTGAAGGCTTACAGATCGATAACCCAAACAATCATCCCTAAAATCATGGAAAAAATTACCCTTCTCACCAACAAACGCATCATCCTCGCTGTTACGGGCAGCATCGCCGTCTATAAAGCCGTTGATCTCGCCAGCAAACTCACCCAAGCCGGAGCGCTGGTCGATGTCATCATGACATCTGCCGCCCGCGAATTTGTGACCCCGCTAACCTTTCAATCCGTGACAGGTCGTCCGGTCTATACCGATTTATGGAAGGCCGACTCAAGTGGTGCTTTACCGACTCATATCGCCCATGTCGGCTTAGGCGAAGGCGCGGATTTACTCACGGTGATCCCAGCCACCGCCAACACCTTAGCCAAACTCGCGCACGGCCTTGCTGACGACTTGCTAAGTGTGACCGCCCTCGCCGCCCGCTGTCCGCTGTTGATTGCGCCTGCGATGGATGGCGGTATGTACTCACATCCGGCGACACAAGCTAATCTCGAAACCTTAATTCAGCGCGGCGCGATTTTAATTCCGCCGGAGGAAGGTCGTTTCGCGTCCGGCCTCGTTGGATTGGGAAGATTGCCCGAAACGCCGACCCTTATAGGCCACATACGCCGCGCACTCGCCCAAAATGGATCGCTTGCCGGACGTAAAATCGTTGTCAGCGCAGGCGGCACTCGTGAACCGATTGATCCTGTGCGCTATATCACCAATCGTTCCAGCGGCAAACAAGGCTATGCCATCACGCAAGCCGCGCTGGATGCTGGTGCGCGAGAAGTGATCCTCATCAGCACGGTTGACTTACCCCTCCCCCTCGGCGCGACTTTGATTCCCGTCGGATCAGCCGAGTCGATGTTAACAGCCGTATTGCAGCACACCACAAATACCGACGCGCTGATTATGGCGGCAGCCGTCGCGGATTTCCGTCCAGCAGCCGTCGCGGAACAAAAAATTAAAAAGAAGGAAGATGACAACTCCGGCCTGACGCTCAACCTCACCCGTAATTCTGATATTTTGCTGGCGATTAAGCAGCAGCGCGAGCAAACCGGCTCTCCGTGTGTTGTGGTCGGCTTCGCGGCGGAAAGCGAGAATTTACTCAAAAACGCGCAGTCCAAATTAGACCGTAAAGGGCTGGATTTACTCGTCGCTAACGATATTTCCGCCACCGATGCCGGATTCGCCGTCGATACCAACCGTGTGATCCTGCTCGATTCTTCCGGTCAGACTCCCCTTCCCTTGACCACTAAAACCCTTGTCGGAGAAGCCATTATCGCCCACATCGCCGCTTTACTTCCTGTCCAATAGATAAACGCCGCTACACACATGCCCATCGCTTACGTATAATACGAGGTGAATTTCGTAGGGGCAACTCATGAGTCGCCCCTATAACGTGTATTTTGGAGCTAACCCATCATGACTACCACCGACGATACGCAGCCGCGCTCGCCGTTTAAAGATCGTCAACCTGTTCAACAGCCGCAATCTCAGCCGCCACAACAATCGACTTTTATGCCACCGCCCACCCAACCGCGTGAGGAAAGACGCGGGCCGGGTTGTCTGGTTTGGGGGATTTTGACTGCGACAATTCTCAGTTTCGGTCTCTTGATCGTCGTCCTCGCGGCGACGGCAGGCTGGACATCCGGGCAGCGCGTGGCGGATAGCAATTCAACCGCAACCGTCGTTGGTAAAATCGCCGAACAAATGGCGCTCGTCGGCACCGATGTCGCTAACGGCAATCAATATGTCGTCAGTCAACGGCTCAACTTTTTGGCGACTCTGACTCCCGGTGTCGGCGGTGTGGCGGAACTGCGTTCAACCGCAACCGCACTTTATCTCACCGCGCAGCCTACCGTTACACCAACCCAAACAGCGACCATCGCGCCGACACAAACACCCGAAAGCACAGTAACTGCTGAATCAACAGAATCAACTGCTGGGAATAATGCGACATCCAGCCCATATGACCTCAACGCCCTCCTCGCAGAAGCACAAGATCAAGTCGATTTAGGCCAATTTGAGGATGCGGTAGACACCCTAGACGCGATCATCCGCATTGATGCCGAATTTCAGCGTCCCTTAGTCCGCGCCTTGATTTCGCAAGCACTCAATACGCTGGCGACGCAGCTTTATCGCTCCGAAGATACCTTAGCGGAAGCCATTCGCTTAACCGATCTCGTCGAGCAGTACGGTGGTACGTTGGCGGAAGGCTTAAGTTATGAGCGACTCATCGCCACGCTATATCTGGATGCGATTCGCGCCGTCGGCACAGGCAATCATCTGGCGGCAATCAACGCCCTCAACGAACTCCGCACCTATCAGACCACCTATCAGGGTGCGAACATTAACGAACTGCTCTTTAACGAATACGCGGATTATGGTCGCGCTTTTGCTATTCAAGGGGATCAATGTTCAGCAACGGGACAGTTTAATATCGCGCTGACGATTTTCGCCAACGGTGAAATCCAGGCGGCACGGGATACGGCGCAAACACTATGTGAGCAAGGTACACCGACACCCGACCCACTGGTACCGCCCACGCCGGGTTCATAAAGCCGTGAAAATCATTTAATTTTTAACCACCAGGACACGGTTTTTATGACCCTTCTTGGTGACTTGGTGGTTAAAACGCTTATAAGTTATAAGCCCCTCTTAAGGGTCACTTCTCGTCAGCCAACCGTTTTCAATCGCATTTTCTAATAACTGCTGCACATATTCCCACAGCGCAGCCGATGTGGTGCCAACGCCGCGCTGACAACGGGCAAGACCTGCTCATAGGTCAATTGATGCTCTTTCCAACAGCCTTGCCCCTCCGCCCACACGTTATGCAAAAACGGCATCAACTGGTCAATCGCATTAGCGAATTTCGCATCTGAGGATTCGACAGCTTCAAATTCTAGCCACAAGGCTTTAAGTTCCTCACCCTGTCCGGCAGGGAGTAAGCCAAAAATCCTTGCCGCCGCCAATTGTTCGCGTTCAGATTTATCCACATAGCCCGTTTTATCAAATGCAAAGGTATCCCCTGCATCAATTTCAACAATATCATGTACGAGTAACATCTTTATGACTTGTGTTACATCCACAGGCTCATTGGCGTACTCAGCTAATGTGAGCGCCGCCATTGTTGCGTGCCAACTGTGTTCTGCTGTATTTTCATGCCGCGACTTGTCCGCTAGAACGGTTTGCCGCACTACGCCCTTAAGTTTGTCGAGTTCTCGCAAAAAAGTAATCTGTAATTGTAAACTCATACACCTCGCTCCTGCTGAATCCACCCAAATATGCCTTATCGCATAATTTAAATCCATACCTAGATTTTCGCCGTCACATAGGTTTTTTCTCCCTTCTCACAACCTACTCATGGCAACTTCATTCGACATTTAGCGCCTCACCTTATCGTCAATGTCATGAATTGAGCCTAGTTTTAGCGTAATGATCCCCCCTCTTGAGTGTTATGAATGTGTCGTCACTAGGTTCAGGGGTAAAGTGGGAATCAGCTTTAGCGTGATCCACCAACCCGTTACACAGATCGCCCGATGCGCCCCCCTCGCATCGGGCGATTTGCGTTAAGCATCCCCCTTTTACTTTTTTCGTGTTAAACTCTTGCTTAACTTGAATTCAATGGGGGGAAGATCATGAACGGTGAAATCGTGATTGCAGTATTTCCATCACGCAGCCTCTTAACCGACGCACTGGATCATATTGCCCATGTCCGCGATGTTACAATTAAGCGGGCTGCCATTGTTGCCAAAGCAGCGAATGGAGAGATGGTCGTCTTGGATGACGACATTAGTTCAGACGAAGGCGGAATCGCAGGTGGGCTGCTGGGTGCAGCCGTGACTGTGCTTGGTCTTATCCAATTAGGGGCTTTTACGTTACCCGGTATTGGGACGATGATCGCGCTCGCTGCGGGAATATTGATCGGCGGATTGCTCGGCGGCGTAATCGGACACTTCGCGGCAAACCTGCTTGATTTCAGACTCAAAATTGGCTTCAAAAATATCCAGATTCTCAATCTCGCCGAGCGCCTGCAAACCGGTAAACCCGCCTTAGTGTTGGAAATCGTCCGCGACAGTGCCATGCTGAATCGACTGCGGCAGGAACTCAATCTTTTTCAAGCGGAATTCGTCCTGCGCGACGATGACGACCTGCTCCATAATGTCGTTGTGGGATAAAAACTGAGCCGCAAAGCATTTTATTACCCTCCTTTGCGGCTCTCTACATCGCTACGGTCAAAAATTATTTTGAGGATACCCCCTTGATGCCCAAACAAAAAACACTAACCCACTTAGAAAATCATACCGAACCGCATAAGCGCAATCCCGGAATGCCGCTCGATATGGGTTGGGTCAATCGGACGCGGATTAATCGCAGTGCGATAGAACGCCGTGCCGCCACGCTAGGGACGCGCCGATCCGTCAAGCAAGATTGGCAAGCCGCATGGCTGCTTCACGCCATCACTTGTATCGATCTGACTACCCTCGCTGGCGACGACACCCCCGGTAACGTTAACCGCCTGTGTGCCAAAGCCCGTAACCCTCTCCGGCAAGAAATCCTTGAGGGCTTGGGCATGGCGGATGAGACGGTTCAAGTCGGCGCGGTCTGCGTCTATCACAGCCGAGTCGCAGATGCCGTCGCCGCTTTGCAAGGGACGACTATTCCCGTCGCCGCCGTCTCTACCGGATTCCCAGCAGGCCAGAGTCCATTTAAGCAGCGTTTAGCTGAAATCGGCGAATCCGTCAAAGCCGGAGCGCGAGAAATCGACATCGTGATCTCCCGCGAACACGTCCTTACTGGTAACTGGCAGGCGCTTTATGATGAAATCAAACAATTCCGCGAAGCCTGCGGCGAAGCCCACATGAAATCCATTCTGGCGACAGGCGAACTCGGCACATACAAGAATGTCGGCATGGCAAGTTATGTCTGCATGATGGCTGGCGCAGATTTCATCAAGACCTCAACGGGCAAAGAAACGGTCAACGCCACGCTCGAAGTCGGTCTGGTGATGGTACGCGCTGTGCGTGATTATTACGAACAGACCGGAATCAAAGTCGGCTTTAAACCCGCTGGCGGCATCCGTACCGCCAAAGATGCGCTCAATTGGCTGATTTTGATGAAAGAAGAATTGGGCGAGGAATGGATGCAAAATACACTGTTCCGCTTTGGCGCAAGTGCGCTGCTGACCGACATCGAACGCCAGCTTTCGCACCACATCACCGGACGCTACGCCGCCAATCATCACATCCCAATGGGGTAAGAGCGAGTAGCTTTCAGCCGTCAACGATCAGCTAAAATCTCTGCTCGGCGCTCTTATGTAGAGTTGTGAAAGAAATTGAAAATCATTGAACCACAGAGGACACAGAGATCACAAAGACTTAAGTTCAAAATCTTGGTGTTCTTGGTGCCTTGGCGGTTAAAAATTTCAAATTACTTTCGAGTGTTTACATGAGTGACCTATTAAATTCAGATAGAGAAATTGAAAAACAACTCACCCCATGAACATTAAAAGGCGGAGTCTTGCTCCCCTCTCCAGTTTGGAGAGGGGTTGGGGGTGAGGTAAATTTCTAATTCAACGTACTTTGTTAGCTTAAATAGAAGCATAGGGGTAAAACCTGATGACTATAAAAGAAATTTTTAAAACGCTTGATTACGGCCCCGCGCCAGAATCGCCCACTGCCGCCCGTGCCTGGCTGGACGATCATGAACGGCGCTTCGGGTTATTGATTAACAACCAGTGGGTTACGCCCAACAGCGGCAAATACATCGACACCTTCAATCCCGCCACCAACGACAAACTCGCTCAAATCGCCGACGCGGATAAAACCGATGTCGATGCCGCCGTCGCCGCCGCCCGTGCCGCTTTCCAGACGTGGAGTAAAACATCCGGTCATGTTCGCGCACGATACTTGTATGCCATTGCGCGGGGAATCCAAAAACACGCCCGTCTATTTGCCGTTCTGGAATCACTCGATAACGGCAAGTCCATCCGCGAATCCCGCGATATTGATATTCCGTTGGTGGCGCGTCATTTCTATCACCACGCCGGATGGGCGCAGCTCATGGAATCCGAAATGCCCGATTATCAACCCGTCGGCGTGATCGGGCAAGTCATCCCCTGGAATTTCCCGCTGCTGATGCTGGCGTGGAAAGTCGCGCCTGCCTTAGCGATGGGCAATACCGTCATTCTCAAGCCTGCGCCTTACACCAATCTGTCGGCGCTTTTGTTTGCTGAGATTGCCGTCCAAGCCGGACTCCCGCCCGGTGTCCTCAACATCATCACTGGCGGCGATCAAACCGGCGCACTCATCACCGAACACCCCGATTTAGATAAAATCGCCTTCACCGGATCAACCAATGTCGGGCGCATCATTCGGCGCGTGACCGCCGGAACAGGGAAGAAACTCTCGCTCGAACTCGGTGGAAAATCACCCTTTATCGTCTTCGATGATTGCGATCAAGATGCCGCCGTCGAAGGACTGGTCGATGCCATTTGGTTTAATCAGGGGCAGGTATGCTGTGCTGGATCGCGCCTGCTCGTGCAGGAAAATATTGCTGACCGCCTGCTCGATAAAGTCCGCCGCCGCATGGATCAACTGCGTGTGGGGGATTCGCTCGATAAAAGCATCGACATGGGACCAGTCGTCAACCCTATCCAATACGAGACGATTGACCGTCTCGTTAAATTAGGCGTGACCGAAGGCGCAGCATTGTATCAGGCACAGGTTGATCTGCCGACCAACGGCTGCTTCTATCCACCGACTCTACTCACCAATGTGCAGCCCTCCTCCACCGTCGCGCAGGAAGAAATTTTCGGCCCCGTCTTGGTCGCCATGACGTTCCGCACACCAGCCGAAGGCGTGGAACTCGCTAACAACACGCGCTACGGTCTCGCCGCCAGCGTGTGGACGGAAAACATCAACCTTGCGATGGATACCGCCCGTAAGATCAAAGCCGGCTCGATCTGGATTAACTGCACCAATCTATTCGATGCCGCATCCGGTTTCGGCGGCTATCGAGAAAGCGGCTTCGGGCGCGAAGGCGGCAAAGAGGGACTCACCGAATACGTCCGTCCCAAATGGCAAAATCGCCCCCGCCCGCAGCTTCCCGAAAATATCAAAACCGCCGCATGGGGCAAAGCAACTCCCGCCCGTCCCGCACATCTCAACGGCTCAACCCCTGTGATCAACGGCGGAATGCCCAAACTGGATCGCACGGCGAAACTCTTTATCGGCGGCAAGCAAAAGCGCCCCGACGGCAGCTACAGCCGTCCCGTCCTCGCACCGGACGGGCATGAAATCGGGCAAATCGGTGATGGCAACCGCAAAGATATTCGGGATGCCGTCCAAGCCGCCCACAGCGCCGCGAGTTGGGCAACCCGTACCGGACACAATCGCGCTCAAATTCTGTATTACATCGCGGAAAATCTCTCAACCCGCGCCGATGAATTTGCGCGTCGGATCGTTGCAACGACAGACTGCACCGACGACGCTGCCCAAAACGAAGTCCAATTGTCGATTGAGCGTCTGTTCACCTATGCCGCGTATGCCGATAAATATGGCGGCACGATTCAGGAAACCGAATTGCGCGGCCTGACCGTCGCGCTTTACGAGCCGATTGGTGTGATCGGAATCGCCTGCCCGGATGAGTCGCCGCTGCTGGCTTTCGTCGCATTATTCGCCCCTGCCATCGCCAGAGGCAACACAGTAGTAATCGTCCCGTCGGAAAAATATCCCCTCAGCGCCACCGACTTTTACCAAATTCTGGAAACATCGGATGTCCCCGCCGGAGTCATCAACATCGTCACCGGTGAGCGCGACGTACTCACGAAAACCCTCGCCGAACATGACGATGTGGACGCGATCTGGTACTTCGGCACAGCGGAAGGCAGTTATCAGGTGGAACTGGCTTCCGCCGCCAACATGAAACGCACTTGGGTTAATTATGGCGAAACCCGCGCTTGGGCAGACCCACATCAAGGCGCTGGCGAAGAATTCCTCCACCAATCGACGCAGATCAAAAATATCTGGGTGCCAATGGGCGAGTAGCGAGAAAAATCCAACCGCCAAAATACACCTCACCCCCTCCAACATCCAATAAAGCACACTCTTGCTCCCCTCTCCAAATTGGAGAGGGGCTGGGGGTGAGGTAAATTTCCGAAGTCAAAATTATCCCCCAAACCGAAAACCATAAACATAACCTTAATTCCCTGAAAACGATTTCTTGTAACTCCTCAATTATCGCCTTAGCATTAAACGTTTATTGAGCAATAAATAATTGCGATATGCCGGATCATCGTAATTCTACGCATACGCAATGAAATTCCTTATGGGTATATAATAAGGTTGAAAATTGTAACTAAGGAGCATCGTCATGTACGTCCAGATGATTACCCTACATGCGCCCGTTGACCAAATAGAAAAACTCCGCCGTCTCGTCGCAGACGAATATTTACCCGCCATTCGCACTCGTTCCGGTTTTGTCGCTGCCCACTTGTTGGAACAAGTCGATGACCCAGAAGCCGCCCAACTCATTATCTATTGGAACAATCAGGCTGCCGTCGAACACGGACAAGCGACGGGGGTGCTTTCTGGCTCAGTCGCTAGCATCGCCGCACGGATGCCCGGCCTGCACATCCAGCGCCAAAGTTATATCGTCAACGTGACGGTGGAGAACAAAGAATCCGCCGCCGTCTAATCGAATTTTTAGGGGCAACTGATTTCAACAAAACAAGTCGCCCCTACGGCATAATTTTACTGCCCGATGACTTCCAGTGCTGCCAGCGTCGGACGATTGACACTCGCCGTCGGGAAATTGATGTTGAGCGTCCCGTCCGTCACCGTTACCGTGAATGTGCGAATATCCGCCGCCAGCGCACCGACTTGCGCCGTGATGTCATAATTCGTCAGCACCGTTGTGCCTTCAAGCTGCACATTGAACACCCGCTTGCCTACACCCGGCGTTCCACGATTCGCGCCGCCGACCCAATAAAGCTCGGCGAAATGCAGCCGGACGGTATACGTCCCATTCGTGACGGGCAGCGCATAACTAAAGCCCAAATTATCCGCGCTGGTGCTGCGTTGTGTCGTGTATAAGCCATCATCCGTCGTATTCGCAATCGGGTTAGGCAAATTACTGACCACCCCGCCCGTGAAATACGCATCTGCCGCCCAACTCACGCCGCTGAACGTGCCACCGCTACCGCCTGCATCAATCCGATAGACTGTCGTCGAAGGCAAAGCCGTAGGTGTAGGGGTAGGTGTTGGCGTGCGGGTCAGTGTAGCGGTAGGAGTGCGTGTTGCTGTTACCGTCGGCGTTGCAACCGGACTGGCGCTAAATATTTCAATTCCAGCAATTGTGGGATTATCGGCAGATGCAGACGGAAAGTTGATGTTAAGCGACCCATCTGTGACGGCAATATTGGTCAAGACCTTTATATCTGCCGTCAAAAATCCAACGGAGGCAGTAATATCGTAATTGTCAAGAACGGTTGCCCCCTCAATTTGGACATCGAAGACGCGTTTACCAACCCCCGCTTGGCGCGAGCCAGAGGTTTGCGTAAACCAATTCTCGGCAAAATGTAACCGGACATTATACGTTCCCGCGCTCACAGGGAAAGCATAACTAAATGAACCCCCGGCGCTGATTGTACTGCGCTCAGTTTGATAAATCACATCATCCACAGTGCCATTAATCGCGGCAGTATAGGTATTTGCCTTGCCACCGGAGTTGAAATTATCCGCGTTCCAAGTGACACCACTCGTTGTTACTTGAGCGCCACCCGTGTTGATACGATAGCTTAACGCTGCTGGAGTTGGCGTTTGGGTAACTGTGGGGGTTGGGGTGCGTGTGGCAGTAGCAGGAACAGCAGTTGGAGCGATACATGGGGGTGTTCCATAGGTGGAACAGGGTTGGTTAACTGGTGATGTACCATAAGTTCCGTCCCGAAAGCGATTATTAATCGCGGGATCGGCTGTTAAAATTGCTTGATTTACTTTTGTGGGGTCAGTACGCGAGGATACCGTAAATACTAACCCTAAATCAGCGTACTCCAGAAAATAGGTATCATCCGTTTCTGCCATTGTTACCGGGTTGCCAAAAGTCTCAAGCACCGTAGTAACAGATACATTCATAGAAATCAACATCTGTCTAGCAATGCCATTACTAAAATGTAAGATGACTTGCCCTCCAGTCGTGAACGGTGTAGAAGTTGGAGGAATCCAGTTGTAAGTTCCGTTGGGTTCATCATTATTACTTTGTCCCGCATAAACCTCATACGTGATGTTCAATCCAGCTAATATATTTTGCACCTGTTGTTGGGTTGTAACCCCAGTCTGGATGTCAAAAAAACAGGCGCGTGGACAAGCGGAATCAGTTAACAGCTCTCGCAACTGATTACTTTCCGATGTCTGGGCGGAAACGATAGTTGTGATTGCCAAGATAAAGATAAGAACTAACATCAAGAAAACAGTTTTCATAATCATTTCTCCTTTATTCTGGCTCATGGACAGATCATATCAATGCCGTTTTGGAAGGTAGCACCATCTTGTATAATCGGCCAAAGCCAAAGGGGGTCAATTAGTGCTACAGGACCATACACCGCTCTATTTTTAAAAAAGCCGAAGTACACACTGTAAGGCTCAGGGAGCGTGAGACCATATTGGCTGGTAATGGGATTAACAGTTCCTACATTGGTAGCGATGGGAATTGGTAGTGAGGCGCGAATAGGGGGGGTAATCTCACCTGAGATGTAATATGCACTAATATCAAGATGTGGTGTTCCTGTTGCTAAAGGTGCGGGAAATTGAAGTCCTGAATTGCCGGATAATCCAAGCTGAGCATTTGCGGATACTGGCGGATAGTTTGATGGTGTCCACCCCGAAACGCTTACTGAATTCAAGTGAGCATAACCCATCCATATCCAACCCACGTTGTTGTTAATCAGAAAAACGACATTGGCATTAGCACTGTTCTGGCTTAGGGAAGAAATAAGCGCCTGCTTTACACTTGCAGGCAGTCCTTGAATTGGAATTCGGATGACTACGAAATTTCCCAGATTTTGATTATCAGTACCATTCTGTGCTAAGTCCACAATCATAACTTCTCCACCTGCTGAGGCAATGGCAGGAAAATTCATGCCACCGCCGGGTCGATTCACGTCACGCGAACACAGTGGTTGGACGTTGGTTGGATTTGGTGTTGGTCCACCCGGAGTCGGATATGCACGATCTACATAATCAGGATCACTTAAACGTGCTTGGGGTGTTGTAACTAAAGGTAGCGGAAAATTAGTAGCCAACTGCTGCCATGATGGGGTCGAAGTTGACCCACCTTGCGGCGTATTCGTGGCGAAAGTGACAGCCGTTGGGGTATTTGACGGAGCTGATGGTGTGTTGGTAGAAAAATTAACTGTGGGAGTAGGCGTTGGCGGTTGGGCAGCTTGCAGGCAGTCATTCGGCAGCGGTGCGCTCAGGAAGCTGTCGGCATCCACGCTGCCCGGCGCTTCAGCACCAATATTATCACCAGCAGCAGCGGGATTCTGCGTCGGCGCACTGTTCGCACCCCACCAATTGCCATCGGCGCGGAGTTGTGCGCCCGTCGCAAATACACTGGTATGCGTCTCATCATTGCCGACGATACAGGTTCGCGTGATGGTTGTCAGCTTGCTAAACGGACAATCCGGTATTGAACTATTAAAAATCGCACTGCCGCGTCCGTAAGCAGTATTCTGCGTAATAAAACTATCCGTCATGGTAAAGCCGAGTGGGTTCGCCCCGGTATACAAGAAAACACCACCCCCATCGCGGTTGGTGCTGTTTCCCTTAATTGCGGTGCGCGTGATCGTCGCTTGACCTGCGATGATTGCCAAGCCGCCGCCGTCAGCCGCTTCACCGCCTTGATTCCAATTGCCGATAATTGTGCTGTCGGTGATGCGAATGGTGTTTTGTTTGCCGACCTCGCTGTAGGCGTAGATGCCAGCACCCAGAATTTGGGCGGCAGTGGTGACACTAACCGTATTGCCTTGGATGATACTCCGGTTGATTTCTAATGTCCCATCAAAGATGAAAATCGCGCCGCCGCTGTTACTGCTGATGGCATTTTGTAAAATCACATTATTCAGAACGAAAGTCGCTTTGGCAGTGACCGCAAAAAAGCGAAATCTGTTGGCGGAGGGTGTGGTTGCAGCGCGGCTGATGACTTGATTGTAGCCGTTGATGGTTGTGTCGCAGCGAATGGTTGGGAAAGCATTCAACCCAAAGAAGCCAGTCCTGTAGGCTTCGCTTACATGATAGGGATTGGAAGCGCCGCCTTGTGTCAACAAATTAATGATGGTGGGACGCGGATTTGCGCCGCCGCACTGGCTATTTGCATTGTCGATAGCGTTTCTTAGGTCACTAAAGTTATAAACATTGACTTCAATCGGCAAACCGCTCGTCAACGCGAGAAAAGAGCCGCGTGAAAAAGGTGGCGGGTTATAGCGATCGGGTGTCGCGGTATAGGGTGATGAAGGCGAGGGAGCAGGTGCTGTTTCTGTTGAAAAAATAGTAGGTGTCGCTGTCGATGAACTAGTAGGTGCTATAGTTTGGGTCAGCGTGGATGTCGGCGTTTCCATAAAAGTCGGCAGTAATGTTGGCGTTTCGGTAAAAGTTGGCAGTAATGTTGGTGTTTCGGTTGGGAGGGGGAGCGGTGTCGGTGTTTCGGTGAAGGTCGGGATGGGTGTGGGCGGCAGCGGCTCAGGTGTGGTCTCCTGCGCCAGCGTCGGTGCGAGGAGCAATAACAGCGCGATGCTAACTATTACCTCCCCCCATAATTTTCTTATAAGTCCCTTTCATGCTTGTCTCCTATGAAATAGCGGTTTGTTAATGAGAGATTATACGAAGTTTGTTTAAGAATCAACAAATTCGCGGTTAAGTTTAGCCTACGCTTGTCCACTGATTGCCCTACGCTGCTTTTGTTAGAATACTGTTTGTAACGATCTTTTTAGAGGTGATGCGCGTCAGACGATGTTATGCTACACTAGACGACATCATAAACATTCTTTGGCGAAAATACATCCATGATCGGACGCAAGCTCAACAACCGCTACGAAATCCGCGAACATCTGGGCGATGGCTCGACGGCGACTGTTTATAAAGCCTTCGATGAACGGCTGGGGCGCGATGTCGCCATCAAGCTGCTGCTCCCCCACGTCCGCGAGACGACCCGCAAACGCTTCTTTCAGGAAGCCACCTCCGCCGCGCAGTTGAATCATCCCAACATCATGGCGATTTTCGACATCGATCAGGAAGGCGAGCGCCATTTCCTCGTCGTCGAATATGTCGATGGGGCTTCTTTGGCGGATTATGTGCCGTCCGCGCCGGAATTGGTCGTGCGGCTGGGCAGGCAGATCGCCCTCGCGCTGCAATACGCTCATGAGCGGCACATCATCCACCGCGACATCAAGCCCGCCAATATCAAGGTCACGCCGGAAGGCCAGATCAAGATTATGGATTTGGGGCTGGCGCTGCCGCGTGAGGCCAAGCGTGTGACCGCTTCCGGCATGGTCATCGGGACTCCGGCCTATCTCTCGCCCGAACAGGCGCAGGGGCTTAAGCTCGATCATCGCACCGATATTTATTCGCTCGGCATCGTCCTGTATGAGATGGCAACCGGACAGCTTCCATTTAATGCCGACGACATCGGGGCGTTGTTGTTGCAGCAAGTCAAACAGCCGCCGCCGCCGCCGCGCCTGATGGTGGCGGATTTACCCGTCGCGCTGGAAAGCGTCATCCTAAAGGCGCTGGAAAAAAATCCGGTGCGCCGTTTCCAAACATGCAACACGTTAGCTGAAGCACTGGAAGCCGCCATCCCGAATACTGATGAAACACCGACCCTTTCTGCCCGGCCTAATTGGACGGATACCATGCAAGCCGGCCCGATCCATGACGTGACGCGCCGCAATAAACGGGCGCTGCGTGTCATTCTGGCGGATGACCATACCCTGCTGCGGAAATCGTTGGCGGGGCTGCTGGAACAAAAAGAGGGCTTTGTCGTCGTAGCAGAGGCCGCTGATGGCGAAAGTGCGCTGCAACAAACGCTGGCGATTCTGCCTGATCTGCTGCTGCTGGATTTAAATATGCCCGGCAAAGGCGGCCTGGATATTCTGCCTGATGTCCGCGCCAAAGCCCCGCAGGTCAAAGTGCTGGTGCTGACCGGACGCGATGAAGATTCCTACATCGTGCGGGCGCTGCGAGCAGGCGCACATGGCTATATCCTGAAATCCTCGGAAGAAAATGATCTGATGGATGCCATCTCGCGTGTCATGCAAGGTCAGCTTGTGCTAGGGCGCGGCGTAGCGGAAAAAATCGTCACGGGTGTACTCGCACCAACTACTGGTCACGATAAACTAAACGATACTGAACAGCAAATACTGCTGTATGTCGCGGCGGGTTACGAGAATGATGTTATCGCTAAGAAGATGGAAAAATCCATGTCCGAGACGATAGAAGCACTCGCCCACGCGATGGACAAACTCGGCGCGAAAGATCGCCACGCGGCTGCCCTCAAAGCGTTGCGGAACGGCGATATTATGCTGGATGACCTACACAACCTGTCTCAATAACGCAGGTTAACGCGATGACGCAGGTTGGAACACAACTTTATACCTCCTCCAATGTGGCCTTCTTAGACGTTCTCTTACGTGCTAAACCCCTCTAAGAGAACTTTTGTGCTATTCTAATCGCGTTTATACAAAACCTGTGGTATGCTTGTTTTAAAACAGGCAGCATTCTATCCATACACCAACGCAAAATTTCCCTGTTCGTTTAGGTTAATTTTTTAGGTTCAACCATGAGCAGAGACGACGAATATTACGACGACGACGAATATTATGATGACGATGTTGATGATGGGACGGACGATGACGACGATGAGGAAGTAAGCTCGTCACGCTCATCCGTCAATCCTTTTAAAGCGCCTTCATCTGGCCTACCGGGGAGTGGGCGTTTCGGTAGTCCAGCCAGCCCATCCGGTTCGTCTGGGTCATCATCCGGTTTACCCGGTTCATCAAGCAGCTTCGGCGCACGTCCGGCCAGCAGCACCCCCTTCCAACGCCCCGGTTCACCCGCAACGCCGGGTTCCTCTTCACCGGGAGGCTCTTCATCATCTGGCGGCAGCGGAAGCAGCAGTAACCCACCCCGTTTCGGCAGTGGTTCATCACCATCCGGCAGCGGTACATCAAGTCCAACATCGCGTGATCCCAAAGACGTTTCTTCTGATCGCCAGCGCTTTTTCGGCGGAAGTGGTTCTGGGTCAGGCTCGCAAGGTTCATCGGGGTCTTCTGGCTCGTCCGGTTCGTCATCAGGCGGATCAGGGTCATCTGGCCCACGTCCACCGGAACCTAACAGCCCAACCACACCGGGTCAGCGTCCGCCGCTGCCGGGAAGTTCAGGCAGCTCAGGGAGTTCCGGCTTTAATCGTCCCACCAGTCCGCCCTCCGGTGGTTCCAGCAGTGGTTCTTCTGGCGGTAGTTCTGGCAGTTCCGGCTTTAATCGTCCCACCAGTCCGCCGTCCGGTGGTTCCAGCAGCGGCAGCGGCTCTTCAAGTGGAAGTTCTTCCAGTTCAGGCACACCCGGCTTTGGCAACCGTTTCGGCAGCGGGGGAAGTTCATCTCAAGGCAGTTCGGGCGGCTCATCTAGTAGCGGATCCAGCAGTTATCCAGGCAGTGGTTCATCCGGTGGGAGTTCATCCCAAAGCGCTCCGCCCAAAAGAGAAGAGCCTAAGAAAGAAGAAGAGAAAAAACCTGCTGAAAGCGGTGGACGTTTTGGCGGATTTGCCTCGCGTTTGCCTCTTGGTGGCAAAAAAGATGAAGGTGATAAAAAACCAGCCGACTCCGCCGCGAAATCAACCAGCAGTCCAGCCGCTGCTTTAGGTGGCCTCACATCACGTTTACCTTTCGGCAAAAAAGATGATGCCCCTGCTAAACCTGCGGATAAGAAACCAGCCGACTCCGCCGCGAAATCGGGTCCTGCGGCGGCATTAGGCGGCCTCACTTCTCGCTTACCCTTCGGTAAGAAAGAGGAAACGCCTCCAGCCAAACCTTCCAGTTCCGGCGCGAAGCCCACCAGCAGCCCATCCGGTGCGTTAGGCGGTCTTACCTCGCGCTTACCCTTCGGTGCAAAGAAAGAAGACCCGCCCGCAGCAAAACCCGGCGCTCCAGCCGCGAAACCTTCAGCTTCCGGCTCTAAACCAGCGGAAGAGGCCAAATCTTCACCTTTCGGAAGATTCAGATCGGGCGCACAATCTGCCCCATCGGGTAATGCACCCACCGCCAAAGCAGGAGCATCCCCGGCGAAAGCCTCAGCCGCCAAAGCCGAATCCAGCGGCGGCTTATTGGGTCGCTTTTTGCCTTTCGGTAAGGCCGAGGATACAAAGTCACAAAAAACCAGCAAGACTCGCGCCAGCAAAATCCCACAATCCGCAGGTGAAGGCATGTCGCTCGACACCCAACTCGATATCCTCGGAGTTGGGCTAGTTTTTGCGGCGCTGGTGATTTCTTTCAGCAGCCTCTCGCCCGATCAAGGCGCGATCACAGGCGGAATCAATGCCTTTGTACGAGAACTGTTAGGGCGCGGCGCATTAGGCATCCCTGTAAGCATGATGGCTGTCGGGATATGGCTGATTGCGCGGCATTTTGGCGAGAACGCCCCAACGATTGATCCAGTTCGCATCAGTGGCATCCTTATGCTTTACGTCGGCGCATTGGTGATCTTCCAATATACCGATGCCTTCCGCGCAGTCTATGTCGGCGTGGATTCGCAGACGTATCGACTTTTGGTCGATCAGCTTACAACGGCTGTCGGCAGCGGCGGGGGACGAGTCGGCGCGGAACTCTATATCCTGATCCTGTCTAATGTTGGCGACATTGGCAGTATTTTTGTTATCTTAGGCTGGATGGTCATCGGTTTGATGCTCGCCACCCGCACCACCGCCGCCGAACTCGCGGTTTTCGTCATCAGCATCTATCGCAGTTTGCAGATTACACTGCAACGCCGCGCCCAAGTCGCTTCTGCCAAACGTGCCGAAGCCCAACTGCTCATCGCACAGCAAGCCGAGGCCGCCCGTCTACAAGCGGCACAAATCAGCATTATGAAACCTGCCCAAGAAGCGCTTCCGGCACCTCTCGCCATGCCAATGGCTGCCTTACCCGCGCCTAGTGAAGAGGCCATCCCGATTCCGATTGAGGAACGCGGCATCCCGATTCGTATCGCCGGACAAATGGTGACGGCTCCGGTAGGCAATCCAGAAGCGCCCCTCGCACAGCCGTTTGCACCCCAACCTGCTGCCGCGATGGCTGCGCCTGCCCCTGCTGCAACACCACCGCCGACTTCATCCCCTGAACAAAATCGCTTTGGTGGCATTGCATCGCGCTTACGCGGCGCTACCGAAGAGAACAAGTTATCCCAGCAGCCCGCCGCCAATGGGAGCGATGCCGCCAAGCCAGCCAGCGGTGTGGGTGGATTTTTCCGCCGGACAGAGCCGAACAAACCGGATGCGACAAAAACTAACGCGCCACCAGTGCCGCCGCTGCCCACACAAGCGCCTGCCGCCGCTGCTCAAGCTGCACCCTTTAACGCCGCCACCCCTCCAGCAGCAGCACCCCTATCTCCTGCCGCCGAGAATACCAATCCGGCAGCAGCAGCAAGAGTAAGCACACCACCTGCACCGCCGACCACCTTACCAACGGAACGTGCGGCCTCGCCGTTCAACCGTCCGGGCGAATCGGGCAGCCCGTTCTCGCGTCCAGCATCACCTTTCAGCAAACCGCCGAGCGCGGATGATGAATCATCCGAAGACGAAATGCTCTCACGCCTTGCACCCGCCCAGCCTAAAGGCACGGGACCCGCGCCGCGTCCACAACCAACCTCACCCTTTGCCTCTCGCTTTAACACAGGCATATCCAAACCCGCTGACGACGAGCTAGAGGATGAGGACATCAACGATGACGAAGAAAAAGACAGCGGACTCGTCCCAGATCGCATGAGCCGTTTGAACGAAATCCGCGCCGGACAAACCGCCCGTCCCGCCGCCGATTTACGCGCCTCAATGGATGATGAAGACGACGTTGAAGATGATGATCTGGATGATGAGGATAACGAAGATCGCTTATCAGCGCAGCTACGCACCGCACCATCACCCTTTAACCGTCAACCGCTTGCGCCGCGTCCGTTTGGCGCTCCCGCGCAGCCTGCGGCGGTAAATGGTGAAAGCGCCGCCAAGCCCTTCTCGCCGTTTGTCCGTTCACCGGAAGAAGCAAAGGTCAGCGACGAGACACAGCGCCCCGCCGCG
>Ga0209591_10001751_pt1 | contig 26552 bp, 22 predicted proteins | sample MAT01_FD_187207 | JGI IMG/M metagenome (GOLD analysis project Ga0209591, IMG submission 187207) | Freshwater microbial communities from Lake Fryxell liftoff mats and glacier meltwater in Antarctica - MAT-01 (SPAdes) (version 2) | ecosystem: Environmental > Aquatic > Freshwater > Ice > Liftoff... | reverse complement strand
GGTGCCGATACCCGCGAACGACCTGTTCGTGCCGATGCACGCGGCGGCGGTGGTGATGGTGCAGCTGGAGCCGCAGCAGCACGCGCCGGTTGCGGGTGCGCAGGGGTTGGGGTTACAGACCGAGCCGTTTCCCTGATAGATACTGTTGGCGAACCCGCAGAGAGCCGAAGTCGTCGCAGTGCAAAGCCCAACGTTGTTGCAGCAGGCGCCTGTCGGAGTTGCACAGACGACCACTGAGCAGGTTGTCCCATCGCCCGAGTAAACGCTCGGGCCGACGCAAGCGGCGGAGGTGACGTTGGTGCAGATGCCGTTGATATCGCAGCAAGCACCGGTGACAACGCCAGTCGTGCCACGGATGTTGATGTTGTCGAAGACGAATACTTCACTGCCGCCATCACCGCTTGTGTTGAAGGTGAGGGTGAGCGTACTGCCTGAACCAGCAAGCTGAGCGGCGAGGGTCTGGAACTGATTGAGGATGAGGGTGCCGTTGATCGCGACCGGATCGTTGAAGTTGGTCGTGATCATCTGGCCGCTCTCGAGCGTGTAGGTCGGCTGAACGCCCTCGAGAATCTGCGAAGTGAACAACGGCTGCGCGGGGTTTCCGTCGATGGAGTAGGTGAAGTTGAACGAGTCAAGCACACTGCCAAGACCGAAACCAAACTCCTCGAAGTTGCCCATGGCGGCGAAGTCGATCGAGATGTTGAGGTTGGTGAAGCCGGCGACGTTGAAGGTCCACGTGGCCGTGCCGGTGCCGCCGGAGTTGTCGAGGTTCAGCAGATCCTCAACACCGAAGGCGTTGCTGGTCTGGGCCTCGCGGAAGACGCCCTGCGAATCGGTGGCCACGACCATTCCGATGAAGCTGTTATCAGCGAAGTCGGCGTTGACGGTCCGGTTGATGACACCGAAGACGTCGAACGCATTTGAGAAGATCCCGGTAGGATTGTCGGGGAGAGCCGAGAATGTGAGGTTGGTGGCGGGCGAACCGACGATGTTGGCGTCGAAGTCGTAGGTGGCAATGATCGCGCCGCTGGCGACAAAGCAGGGGCTGGGAACGCAGACCGAGCCTGCGCCCTTGAACTGGCCACCGCTGGTGAAGCAGGTGAGCGCATCAGCAGAGACCGCACAGGCCGCGCCGGTGCAGCACGCGCCGGGAAGTGCGGGTGGGCAAGGGCTGGGTGAGCAGACCGAGCCAATGCCTTGGTAAATACCCGTGAGGGTTGCACACTCAACGGAAGGACGGATCAGGCACGAGCTGTTCGAGAAGCAGCAGGCTGCGGAAGGATCGCAAGGGTTGGGTGTACACGTATTGTTGACTGTGAATGTCCCGGTGATGCAGAGCGACTGGGCGACACCAGCGGTGCAGACCACACCGTTGCAGCATGAACCGATCGCCTCAGGACAGATGAACGTGGCACAAGTCGTGCCCGCGCCGCCCCATGATGAGCCGGTGCCGTTCGCCGCACAGGCAGAAGCGGTCTGGTCGCCAACGCAGATGCCGTTGACGCAGCACGCACCGATGGGCGGCGGAAGGCACGGATCAGGCGAACAGGTCGTACCAAGTCCTTGGAAGGTTCCCGAGCAACCAGCCAGAGTCGTAACGCTGCAGACATTGCTCACGCAGCACGCGCCGTTGGTTGCACCGCAACTGTTGGTGTTGGATGTGTTGCGCGGAGCAGCAGGCGCGGGCGCGAAGTCGGCGGAATTGACGTTGGTATCGGTGCAACCGTTCAATGCACGGAAGATCGCGTTGAAGTTGTTGCCGGGTGCCGGGGCAACAGTGCCCTCTGAGCAGTTCGCGGTTGCGCCGTAGCCGACGAGGTCCACAACGGCCGCGTCAACGCATGACGTGATGAAGGCCTGGGTACTGACAAGTGCAACTTTGCCAGCGCCTGCTGACATCATGATGGTGCCGGTTGCATCGGGCGCGGGGAGGACCGCTAGCCCGTTCGCGTTTCCGGGTTGCTGAACGAGGTAGTACCCGCCAGCAGGGATTGAACCCGCGAGATTGGTCCTCGTTGTGAATGCGGCAACTGCGGTCGCTGACTGATACTGAACCGACCACGTTGAAAGATCGACCGCGACCGCGCCCGCGTTGTACAACTCGATGTAGTCGTTGTTGTAGGCCGAGCAACCCACAGTGGCACAACCTGCGCCACTGAACACCTGACTGATACGGACCTGCGCGTTCGACGCACAGGCCACTGTACAGACCGCCATCGCGGCCGCAATCCACATTTTACACTTCCGCATACTGATCAACTCCTTTGCTTGCTGACTGAAAAAGCCAAACATCTTCGACTCCGGCGTCGCCCATTCAGGCGGACTCCGGCTTACGAACGTGAACAAACAGACACACGGCTCTTGGGCATCAGTGCCAACTGCGCCGTTGCGCGCCTGCGATAACCGAGACGGGCGTTCTTAACACACAGAATGGAGCGTGGGATTCGTCCCGCGCGATGAAGGATTGCCTGGGCAGATGGCCCGATGACCCTGTCGACGAATGCCACCGAAACTGGGGTAGATGTGAGTTCTGTGACGATCCGTCTTTACAATAGCGTTGGGCCGGTAAACAGCAAGGGTAAAGACTACATCAAGATGCTGGATCAGAACAGATTTACACGGCCCTTACAATTGACAGCCCTGCTCGGGTGAAATGCCTTTCCGCTCAGCTTACCCAGCTTCTCAGACCACCCAAGATAGGTGGGTGGCTGCCCATGGCCCGACGGAGTTCGCGCTCGGACCTTCGAGCCAAATCGCCCTACGCTCGCGAACCATGAACCTGATCCGATCTGCCACTGGTGTTGCCGTGCGAACCGACTCTGGGGTAACTTTGCCACTCATGCCGTTGATTGGTATTGGCCGGAACTATGCCGAGCACGCCAAGGAGCAGGGCGCGGCCGTACCTGATGCGCCGATGGTCTTCACGAAGAACTCGGCCGCGGCGTGCCTGATGGATGAGACGATCGTCATTCCCAAGGTCTGTCAGGATCGCGAACAGGTGGACTTTGAGGGTGAACTGGCGATCATCATCGGGCGGGCGGCGCGTGATGTGCCGAAGGATCGGGCGTTTGAGTTTGTGCTCGGCTATACCTGTGCCAACGATGTCTCGGCGAGGTGGTGGCAGAAGTCTGGATCGGGCGGACAGTTCTTTCGTGGGAAGTCGTTCGACACGTTCTGCCCGCTCGGTCCGATCGTTGTCGCGGCCAAGGAGATTGCCAACCCGAACGCGTTGAAGATCGAAACGCGCGTGAATGGTCAGTTGAAGCAATCGGCCTCAACAGGCGAGATGATCTTTGATGTCGCGACGCTGATCGGCGATCTGAGCCGCGGAATGACGCTGCTGCCCGGTACAGTGATTTTGACCGGAACGCCCAGTGGTGTGGGCATGGCGCGCACACCACCCGAATGGCTGAAGGCGGGGGATGTGGTTGAAGTGGAGATCGAGAAGATCGGGACGCTGCGGAACAGTGTCGCGATGGGCTAAGAAAGGATCGCGGGGTTAGTCCGACTCATTCATGGCGTAGGCGCGGAGGCCGAGCATAAATCCGACGATGCCGATCGCGACGAGAATCACGACAGGCAACGCGATATCGGCGATGCCAAGGCCGCGCCAGACTCCGGCTTCGAGCGCTGAAATGGACCAGCGGATGGGGCTGATGACGCTGATGGTCTTCATCCAACCGGGCATGAACTCGAGCGGAATCATGCCGCCGCCAATCATCGAGAGCAGGAGCATGATGCCCCAGGCAAGTCCGCCGCTGCCGCGTTCGGTCTTGCCTGCGACGGCGAGCAGCATCATGATGCCGACAAAGCAGATGGCGATCGACACAACGGCCAGTGCAACCAAGGGCAACGAAGTCGGCACAACACCGAAACCGAAACGAGCCAACAAGAGCAACAACGCGCAGATAGCAATAGTGAACAAGAAACAGGCGAGGGCCTTGCCCGCAAGCACCTGCCAGCGCCGGATCGGCGCGGCACGAAGCCGGACGAGTGTGCCCTTTGACCGCTCCATCGCCATGGAGAGGCCAAAGCTCTGCGCACAACCCATCACGCCCCAGATGATTCCTTGAGGGAAGGTGATAGCGTAGGCATTTTTGATCACTGGTCCATCGGGCAGAACCGCGGAGGTTTCGATCTTGACGGGTTGCCACCCCCCACCCCCCACACCCCCCACACCCACCACACCATTGGCACCAGCATTTTCACCCGTGGCCGCGTCAGACGTCGAGGAGTCGGGCATCACGGCCAGGAACCCATCGAGTGTGCCGAAGAAGCGCTCGGCCGCGGGCTTCAGGAGTGGGTTGGTGGTTGGTGATTTCTGAATCTCTGCGAGTGAAGTCTTGGCCTGCTCACGCATTTTCTTTGGATCGGCGAATGACTCGGCCATGCGTTCGAACGCGTACTTGGTCAGCACGCCTTCGAGCATTCCGACCGCGGCCTTTCGTGCAGGATCCACCCCGACTTCGAGCCGCATGGAGTTGCCCGAGAAGATGTTGTCACGGGCCTTGCCGAAGCCCTTGGTGATGATGATGTAGGCATCGAGCTTGCCGCGGCGCACGAGATTGGTGGCCGTCTCGCGTGTGAGTGGCTGCTGGCTTGTGACCTCATCTGGACCTGCGGTGGCGATCTCGGTCTTGACCACCAACTCGTCACCATCTTTGAGCGCGGCGATGTAAGCGGAAGAGCCGGGCGTGAGGTCTTCATCAACAACCGCGACCTGGATGCCCTTGCCACCACCACCACCGCCAAAGATCGAACCGAAGAAGATCGCGATGCAGAGCGGAAAGACGAGCGCGAAGAAGCAGCCCATGCGATCGCGGAGCAGGAGTCGGATGTCCTTTAAGGCCATGGCCCATACAGCACGCATCAGTCTCTGAGGCTCCTTCCGGTGAGGTGAAGGAATACGGATTCGAGATCGGGGCGATCAATACGCACACCTGAAATGTCATTGCCGCGCAAGCGTGAGGAGAGCTCGGCCACAGGATCGTTGGTTTCGATCCGATCTTCGTTTGCGCCGCGTTGGATGGTGACAACACTGTGCCCGCCGAAGCGGGCGATAAGGCCATCGACGGTATCGAGCGCGAGAAGTTTGCCGTGATCGATGATGGCTACACGGTCGCAGAGACGCGCCGCTTCTTCCATGTAGTGCGTGGTGTAGACCACGGTGCGGCCCTGATCACGCATGGTTCGGACCAGATCGAGAATCGCGTTGCGGCTCTGAGGATCAACACCGGCGGTTGGCTCATCGAGCATGACCAGAGGTGGATCGTGGAGGAGTGCGGCGGCGAGGTTCAGACGACGCTTCATGCCGCCGGAATAGGTCTTGACGCGGTGATCGCGACGATCAGAAAGCCCGATGACTTCGAGCAGCTCACGAGAACGGTTGGAAGCGGCTGTGCGCGAGAGGCCGTAGAGCGTTGCGAAGAGGACGAGATTTTCAGTGGCCGTCATCTCGTCGTAAAGGGCGATGGCCTGCGGCGCGACGCCGATCAACGCGCGAACCGCCGCATCGGAAGGGTCGCCTCGCCCGTCGAGATCGACCGTTCCTGAATCTGGGCGCAGGAGACCAACGGCCATGTTGATCGTGGTGCTCTTGCCTGCGCCGTTGGGACCGAGAAAGCCGAATATCGAACCCTGTTCAATCTTGAGCGAGAGATCATCGACCGCGACGGTTCGGCCGAAGGTCTTGCGGAGATTGGTAAGGGTCAACATTTTGGTGAGTTTAAGCTACAGACTACGGGAGATTCTGTCAATGTGACCACGAATCGGCAAGGCTCGGGCCGAGTTTCAGCCTAGACTCCCCGAGCGCGATGGCTAAAGGCAAAGGCAAAACAACCAAGGGCAAAGAGACGGACACCGGGCCGACAATCGATAATCGGCGTGCGCGATTCGATTACGAGATCATTGAAACGATCGAGACCGGCATGATGTTGACCGGGTCGGAAGTCAAGTCAATACGCGATGGAAAGATGTCGTTGGCCGAGGGGTATGTGCGGGTTGAACTTGGCATGGTGGGCGGAAAGCTTGCCAGCGCGGGGCGCGGACCCAAGGTTGATAACGCGGCGCGTGCGACGCGCCGAATTCGCCCGAGTGAGCCGGGGCTCTGGCTGCATTCGGTGAACATCGCCGAGTATCCACCTGCTGGCCCGACCGGCTCAATCGGGCAACACCAACCGACGCGCACGCGGAAGCTGCTGGTTCGCAAGAAAGAGATCGCCAAGCTGGCGCGCGAAGTCGCGGTCAAGGGGATGACGCTGATCCCGCTAAAGGTCTATTTCAAGAATGGACGGGCCAAGTTGCTTGTGGCGCTGGCCCGGGGCAAAAGCCATGAAGATAAGCGGGACACGATCGCCAAGCGCGATGCCCAGCGTGACATGGCCCGAGCCATGTCGAAACGCTTTTGATCCATGGGCTTTCTTCAGCCTGCAAGCAATGCAGGTCGGTCGCCCCTGCCTGACATCACCGCTGTCGATCCGCCCGCGTGCTTGGCGGCGTACATCGCTTCATCGGCAAGGTTGAGAAGGTCCGCTTCCGTTCGAGCACCGGTCATGCCTGTGCATGAGACACCGGCACTGAGTCCCAACGAGCGGCCCGCGGCACCAAGGCGTGATGCGATTGGTCGGGCGTTGATCTGAAACGTCTGAAGGATGCGGGTTGCCAGGTTCATCGCTGCGGCGGCGGGTGTGTGCGGAAGCAGGAGGACGAACTCGTCGCCACCGATTCGTGCGACAACATCGGACTTGCGACATTCGGTCGTCATGGCACTGGCCGCGGCCTTGAGAAGGGCATCGCCCGCGGCATGTCCGAGCGTGTCGTTGACCTGTTTGAGCTGATCGAGATCGAACAAGATGCAGGCAAGATCAGGCTTGTACCGCTTGGCCGTTGCGAAGAGCACGACGAGCTGCGACTCAGCAGCGCGGCGGTTGGCAACGCCCGTGAGCGGGTCCTTCATGGTCATGCCTTCGAGCCGCTCGATCAATCGCTGCAAGGTTCGGTTCTCGTTGCGGATCTCGTGCAAGGCGAGGTGCAGCGTTGACCCGCGCGCGTGGCGGATCAGCCCCGATGTGGTGACCGCGAGTTGATCGAGGAATCCGGGCGTGCGGATAACCACGGCCGCGGCTCCGGCATCGTACAAACGCGATGCACACTCGGGTTCCGTGGCCGGAACGAGGGCGAGAATTGGAATGGATGGTGTACGCGAGGCGATCGACCGGACCAGTTCGATCTGCGATGTTGAGGGCGAAGGCTCGCCGCAGATGATGGCGTCGGATGCTGCAAAGACACAGACTCGATGGGTTGGGATATCGGAACCATTGATGGTGCGCTGGTCGATGTGATCGCGGCTCAACCTCTCAGCAAAGAGCGCGGCGATGGCGGCATCACGCTCGATGATCGTTACGAGCGGTGTATGTGCTTGCGGTGATTGGGTTGGTGTTGGGTCCATGAGGTTCGCTCAGCGGTCTCTGACGCAAAGATGCGGCGTGGCAGACTGAAGAGAGATCGACCTGATGCCGGGTTGAGTTGAATGCGCAGGTGCGAGGGATAGAGCGGCGCATGACGAAGATTCCCCCAAACGAGGGAAAACGATGAACGCTGGGAACGACAAGTGGCCGATGGCGGGTTAGATGCCGCCGCGGCCGCGAACGCTTCGGGCAAGCGTCAGCTTAACGGCCGCACGGGTGCGTGCAGCGCGGATGCGATCGGCATCTGCCGCCGCAAGACCATCGGTCTTGCGGGCGTTGGCCGCGCTGAGTTCGGCCTGAGCTTCAGATTCGTTGAGCTTCTCAGCGGCAATTGCGCTGGCGGCGAGAATGGTCAGCTCATTGTCAACCATCTGAACAAAGCCGTCATCGACGAAGAATGAGCGGGACCCGCCCCTGACCGTGCCGGAGTCTGGGAAATCGATGCGGAGTTCGCCGATGCCCATCTGCATGACCATTGGGGCGCGATTGGGGAGGACACCGATAAGCCCATCCCATGCGGGAATGACCGCGCCGACCGCGGGATCATCGCAGACCTGGGATTCGGGGGTGATGAGACGGCAGCGGAAAGTCGATTTGGCCAAGGTGAAGGCTCCGAAACTTGAGGGCGTAAGTATAGGCCCGAATGCCCGGCGGCATGTTGCCGCGATAGGTGATGAGCGAGTCGGGCGCCGCTCGGAGTCTTGAGCCTCAGCGTACTTCGACGGATGACTTCCAGAAATCCGTACAGATGGCCGATACATCCGATGCATAACATTTTCTTGCGTCAGTCCAGTACGCGGAGAGACGGCACGATGCGCGGCTCAACAATCGTCTCTTGTGTAGCAGTCAATGCACTATTGCTTCCTGTGATGCTCTTGGGCGCAAATCCACCGGCGACAGAGCCGGTGCAGCCCGCCATTGTCGAACCGCCGATGCCGGCCTCGTCCAAACCCGCGGCATTGCCACAGCCTGAGAAGAAGAAACCACTTGTTCTTCCGATCCCGATCGAAGCAACTCTGGCGGAACGAATCGCCAAAGAACTGATCGCCGCGAGCCCGGTTGCGGACCCTGCTGATATCAAGGCCCGAGATGCCGCAGCCCAGAATCTGGCGGCTTGCGCCGATCTGATGGAGGCGATGCACGGAAGGATTCTGTGGGGCGGGTTCAATGCCGATCAGGGGTACGACCCGTCGGCGTATCGCCTGGATATCCGGAGTCGGGATGATTTTTTTCAACTGACCGAGTTTCACCCGCTAGTGTGGACAAAGCTTTACCTGTCGTTGTTCATGTTCCCCGGTCCGTACACCGTGAAGCAGGAAGGCCGCTTCACGGTTCTCGAGATCGACACGAAGTTCAGGGGCGATCTTGATCCCGGCGAGTATCCGTACCCATTCTGGCATTCGGTCAACAAGTGGACGGCGTATATCAACGTCGAAAGGTTGGTGTTGATCCTCGAACCGGGGCGACTGGTTGCTGCGCTGCGAAAGTCGCCGCCGCCGCTCTCGCTTTCGCTGGTGAAGAAGAGTTGGGACGCGAAGTGGAACTGGACGAAGGAAAACGGTGAGGTGCAGCCCAGGGTCGCCCTTTACACGTACCTGTTCTCAAAGGACAATCCGCACGTCGCGGCACTCGACCAGAGCTATCGCGAGCTGGAAGTGCAGTTTCGCCAGCAGAACTGCATCACTTGTCACGCGCCGGACAATCAGAGCAGGATCAATGACCTGCTGCTGTTGAACTATCCGAATCAGGCCTTGATAGCACGACGGACACTGGTGGCCGTGCTCGAAGACAACCGCATGCCGCCCGGCGATAACATTGCGCAAGAGCCTACGGGCATTCGCGATCCGGAAGCCTTGCAGGAGTTGATTCGACTTGCCAAGGCGTTTGAAAGACAAGCGGATGCGGCGCTGGCGTATGACAAATCTCACCCGTCGCAGGTCAAGGAACCGGAGAACAAGAAGTAGCCTGAGATCAGCAATGTGGCTGGGCTACTTCGCCGCGCGGCGTGCGCTCTCGTAGGCGAGCACATTCGCAGCGGCTTCCTTGAAGGCCTCTGCGAGTCGCAGCAGTTGCTTTCGGGCCTCTTTATCGGGAATGCCGTCGGCACGATCTGCGTGCGGGTCACCGGGCTTTTCGGCGCGTTCGGTGAGCAGCATGGGGAGCGTGTCGCGGACCGCGAGGGCGTACATCGGATAGGCGAGCAGGACGAGGTGCGCTGCGTTGGATGGATTCTCCGGCGAGTGGCAGGAGAGGCAGTTGTAGGTCTGAAACTTTGCACGCAGCGGGGTATAGGCCGCCACGAGTTTGCGTGCATCGGGGTTCTCGACCGAGAGAACATAGGCGAACGTCGATGCGCGCGGCTGTGAACGACCGCGCGAGTCGATCCATTCCCATTTTTCATCCCACTTCTTCTCATCGACTTGCAAGGCTGATGGCTCGGCCTCGTACATCGCACTCAACCAGTCTTCATCCTTGTACACAAGAATGATGGCTTTGGTTCCAAGATGAAGCTGCCAATCAACCTGTGAATGCCAGATCGGAAACGGGTAGTCCCCGTTGTCCAAACCACCTCGAAAGCGTGCGGCCAGACGAACGATGGTGTAGTCACCAACTTTCCGAACATCGTGCTCGCCAGTGAACATGTACGTTGAGAGTTGCACCTTGACCCATGCCATGGGTTCAAAGGTGATTCCGCGGTAGCTCGCCGGGTCATAGCCTTTGGATGGATCGAAGCGACTCCAGAGCAGGACACCTTCGCAAGAGTCAATGAACTCGGCCAACTTCGCGAGTTTTTCGGCTGCACGGTCGCGGGCCCGAGTGTCGGCAGGGTCGAGGACCGGGCTTGCGGCGATGATCCCTTGGGCGATCATTTCGTGGAAAGATGTGGTGCTGTCTGGCGCGACAGCGGGTGGAGAGGCCGGATTGACAGCGGTTGATGGACTTGCGGGCGGTGACGGTGTCATCGATTCGGGTGACTTTGCGGTGGGTGATACGGCCTCGGGCTGCGCACGGCAAATGCCGTTGGCCGCCACCGATGCACCAACGATCCAAGCGATGCACTCTGCAAGACTGCGGCTCATCACGAACGCTCCTTCACCTACGGTGCGATCAATCTCATCGACATCGACAAGATTGGCCGCGTGTGTGCCATCAACTGTACTGGCTGATATCGTCGAGGTGTTGCCGCGAGTTCAGAATTGCAAGCGTGAAAAAGAACTTGGGCGGGCCGCGATGGCCCGCCCGGTGGTGTTCGGTAATCTCTGAATGGATGCTTGCGTGCTCACTCTTCAACAGTGACAGGTGAACAGCCATCGAGGTAGTAATCGGCGAAGAGGAAGTAGTCGGCCTCTGTCACAACGCCGTCGGCGTTGATATCCGCCTTCAGATCTTCGGTGAAGTATGCCGCGCTGAAGATGGCGGAGTCGGTCGAGTTGACACGGTTGTCGTCGTTGAGATCTGCGGGGCAGGCGATCGGCCGGAGGAAGTTGCGGTAGACATAGTTGCCAACGAGCGTCCCGGAGGAATACGCGCTGTCGGCATCAAACCTAAAGTGAACCCCGAGATAGACACGGCTAAGGCCATTTTCGCGGGCCGCTTCCGAGAAGCTCGTGAACGTGCGAGTGATGTTGCTGACGATTGGCTCGTCGGTGCCGACGGTAAAGGTGATGTTGTCAGTACCGAAGAAGTTACGCATGATGGCGGCGTGCGCGGCACCGAAGGTTGCATGGCCGGAGGTGTACGCGGGGAACGGGGGCGTGAACTCGAGAAGCGGAGCCCAGTTGCCCTTCTTGGTCGTGCGTGGGTTGTTGTCAGTGTCCGCAAGGCGGATGGCCGAAATCGGACGCCAGAGGTCCACATCGCTGCTGTACTTCTGATCCCACGCGACGAGGCCGGCATCGCCAAGGGCAAGACCAACGAGCGCGAATAGCCGGGCGTTCTGGGCGAGTGTGAGGCCCTGGTTCCCAGAAATAACCGATGTGATGTAGTTCAGGTGGCCTGGTGGCTTGAACGTGCCGTTGCGATCATTGGCCCAGAACCATGCGATTTGGGTCTGTTCGGCGGTTCGCGTTGTGCTGTTGCGCGAACCGAGCGACTTCACTTCGTTCACCTGATCAGCATAACCCTTTGAGCGGAGGAGCGGCGCGAGACGGTTGTATCCGAGCGGTCCGCGGGGACGGAACTGATCTCCGGACACCATGCACCAGCAATCGGTCGTACCCCAACCCGGGCTGAACGGAGGGCTGGTGAAGTCGGGAGCGGTCGGGCGGTAGGCGCCGGGGACATCCTGATAGGTATAAGAAGGGAGGCTGTCAGTTCGATCGCCCGCTCGTACATTCAGAATCGCCGTCGCAGCGGCTTCGCCAACAATGATTCCGTTGTTCTTGGCGGTCTGGTTTCGGACGAGGGCCAACTGCGCGTTGTATCGTGCGTCGTAGAGCGCCTGACGTGCAGGGTAGAGCGACACAAGAACTTTGTGTGCTGCCGCGGCGGCCGCTGCACGCTCTGAGGTCACTCCCCGCAAGGGAATGTAGTCGAGGTATGGCTCGGCCTTGCGGTTGACCGAGTTGACCGCCTCGAAAATCGAAACAAACAAAATCGATTGACTGCGTGAGAGCGGGCACGGTGGGCCACCTACGGCGCGGATGGTGTCGAGCCACTCGTCATTCCACTCTGTCACCACGTCCGCTTTGACGATCGATGTGCATGCAAGTGCGATGAAAGCAGCGCTCGCCGCCCTATTCCAACGGGTAATCATCGGTCAATCTCCAGAGTTCGAGGTCAACGCACCAATAGCGCCTATTTCAGCGAGCATCGACCTTGGACGCAGCGTGATGATTGTAAACGATCAAATCGACTGGTGCAAGACATAACGGCTTATGAGCACTTGTCTTGGTGCTGGTCGCAAGGGTCATAACCGTACGAAATTCATGCGTTGAGCCTATCGGTCTCTTACAGTTGAGTGTTCCCAATTCTGAGGATCCGCATAAGCAGAAGAAGGCTCAGACGTTAAAGTACTTTGCTTCGGGGTGGTGAACCACCATTGCACTCGTGCTTTGTTCGGGATCAATCTGCCAGTTTTCGGTCAGGATGCAGCCGATGCGCCCCGGTTCGAGCAGCTTCCAGAGCTTGTCCTGGTCAGACATATCCGGGCACGCGGGGTAGCCGAAGCTGTAGCGACTGCCGCGATAGTGCTGGGTAAAGAGTTCCTTGACTCGCGGCGAATCGTCGCTAGAGATGCTGAGTTCCTGACGTATCCGCTTATGCCAGAACTCTGCGAGTGCTTCGGCCGTCTCGACTCCGAGGCCATGAAGATAGAGGTAGTTGGTGTAGTCGTTGGCCGCGAAGAGCTTCTGGGCCTCTTCGCTCGCGCGTTTACCCATCGTCACACAATGCATGGCCAGCACGTCGGCATATCCAGATTCGACCGGCGCGAAGAAGTCGGAGATGCACAGACGACGCTTGTCGGGTTGACGAGGAAAGCGGAAACGCTCAATCTCTCGGAGCGCGGTGTTCGCGAGTGGTGACGACGATTGGTTTCGGGTGGTCGCTGTCGCTGCGGGCGGTTGGTAAACGACAAGATCGTCGCCGTCGGCGTTGCAGGGGAAGTATCCATAAACAACGGCGGGTTGAAGGATCTTGCGCTCGCGGCAGTCGGCCTTGAGCTTCTCGAAGATGGGGTGGATCTTGTCCTCGAGCAGAGCTTCGTAGTCTGCATCGGAAAGTGCGCCCTTTTTGACCTGCCACTGGCCGCGAAAGAGGGCGATGGGGTTGATGTATGGGAATATCTGGTTGAGGTCAATATCCTGCACAACTCGTGAGCCCCAGAAGGGCGGCACGGGAACTCGTTGCGGGTCGAGGATGGCGACATCCGAACGCGGGCGCTCGGCCAATGCAACCCCCCCACTTCCGCTGGTCGCGGCCTGCTTTCCCGCTTCAAACGCTTCCTGCCTTCGCCCCTGATCTGCGCGCGAACGGGCGATTGTCTCTTCCGCCTTCGTGCGCTTTCCGATGCGTTCGTTGATCTGGGCGTTGAGCGACGCGGCCTGGCCAGAGACCAGGAGGTCCATGGTGCTCAGACCCTCGAAGGCATCTTTGCCGTAGAAGACTTCACCCTTGTAGACGGAGCGGAGGTGGCCCTCGCAATAGTGGCGTGTGAGCGCCGCGCCACCGAGCAGGATCGGGACGTTGATGCCCAGTGTGTTGAGTTCCTGAAGGTTCTCTTCCATCACGTTGACGGATTTCACCAGCAGGCCAGACATCCCGACAGCGTCGGCCTTGGTTTCCTTCCATTTTTCAACAATGGCGGAGATGGTCTGCTTGATGCCGATGTTGTAGACGGTGTAGCCGTTGTTGGTGAGGATGATGTCCACGAGGTTCTTGCCGATATCGTGAACATCGCCCTTGACGGTTGCGAGCACGATCTTGCCCTTGGTCTGTCCATCAACCTTCTGCATGAACTGTTCGAGGTGAGCGACCGCCATTTTCATGACTTCAGCGCTTTGCAGCACAAATGGGAGTTGCATCTGCCCGCTGCCGAAAAGCTCACCCACGGTCTTCATCCCGTCGAGCAGGTGGTCGTTGATAATGGCCAGCGGGGTGTAGACCGTGCGAGCGGTTTCGAGGGTCTCGATCAACGCCTGCTTTTCGCCATCAATGATGTGCTTGCGGAGCCGCTCTTCAAGGGTGAGATTCTCGGGCAGCTTGGCGGGTGCGCCCCCAGTTGACTCGATATCCTTGAAGAGCTCGATGAAGGCCTGAAGGGGGTCGAACCGCTCGGGCTTACCGATCGGAATGCCGGTGCCGCCAACAGCGGTAGAGCGGCGGTCGTAGATCAGATCCAGCGCGGCCTGCCATTGCTCGGTGGGAATCTTGTTCTGAGGGAGGATCTTACTGGCGTGGACGATCGCGCTGGTCAGTCCCGCTTCGCGCAGCTCGTGCAGGAACGCGCTGTTGAGCACGATGCGGGCCGCGGGCTTGAGACCGAAGCTGATATTGCTGAGACCAACGCACGTCTGACATTCTGGCAGTTCGCGGGAAATTGCTCGAACACCTTCGATAGTTTCGAGTCCGGAGCGGCGGTCGCTCTCCATGCCGGTCGAGATGGGCAGGACGAGAGGATCAAAGAGCAAATCAGCGGCTTCTAATCCATGAACAGTGGTGGCGCGGTGCAGCGCACGCGTGGCGATCGCCAGTTTGCGCACCGCGGTGCGGGCCATCGAGGCTTCTTTATCTTCATCGATCGAGCCGATCACAACTCCCGCGCCGTACTTTTTTGCGAGCCGGCAGATCTCATCGAACTTGTGGTCGCCATCCTCAAAGTTTGCGCTGTTGATGATGCACTTGCCACCCGCGTGCATAAGTCCCGCTTCGATGGTCTTGGACTGCGTGGAGTCGATCATCAGCGGGGCATCGACCTGACGGACGACGCGCTTGACGATCTCGGCCATGTCGCGGACGTTGTCGCGCCCGGCATAGTCAACATTGAGGTCGAGCACGTGCGAGCCATCGTGCCGGATCTGCTCACGCGCGAGCGAGATGATGCCATCCCAATCTTCCACCTCGAGGAGCTGCTTGAACTTCTTGCTGCCGGAGGCGTTCATCCGCTCGCCGACGATGAGGAACGAGTTGTCCTGCCGGTACTCGGTCGGTGAATACAGGCTTGTTACACCCGGCCTTTGCGCCGCAAAACGCGTGGGAGATTTATGATCATCGTTGCTTCTTCGCTTGCTCTCGGCAATGTCGCCCAGCAGCTTGATGTGCTCAGGAGTCGTCCCGCAGCACCCACCAATGATGCGTACACCGTCACGTTCAACGAACTTCTGCATCGCCTCGGCAAAGGGTTGCGGCGTGAGGGGATACTCGGTGCGTCCTTCAATCAGCACGGGCAACCCGGCATTGGGCAGCACGCTGACCAATCGACCGGAAGGGTGCGCGGCATCTGGCGACCGATTCCAACTCTTGCCGAGCCAGTGAATATGCTCGGCCATTTCTGTCGGACCCGTGGCGCAGTTGAGACCGAGCGAAAGAATCGGGAACTGCGAGAGCGCGGCCGCGGCGGCTTCAATCGATGTTCCGAGCAACATCGTGCCCGTCGTCTCGATGGTGACCGAGACCATGATGGGCACATCGTGAACAGTTAAGTTGCGCTCGACGAGCGCAGCGAGACAGGCGTTGATCGCGCACTTGATCTGGAGAATGTCCTGACAAGTCTCGATGACAAAGGCATCGCACCCCGCGTTGCTCCCCGGCCCCGGCTCGCCAGCGAGCAGGCCGCGGGCTTGTTCGAGATAGCTGTCAAACATGGCCTCCCAGGTGGTGTTACCAAGCGTGACGATTCGGGTACCCGGTCCCATGGAGCCAATCACGAATCGAGGCTTGTCGGCGGTTGCGTGCCGCTTACAGGCCGCGCGCGCGACATCGACGGCAAGTTTGTTCAACTCGAAGGTCTTCTCGGTCAGATCGAACTCGACCAGGACGAGCTTGTTTGATCCGAACGTATCGGTCTCGACGCAATCGGCTCCAACGGATAGAAACTGTTCGTGAATCGCCTGGATCACGTCGGGCCGGCTCTTCACCAGAATGTCGGTGCAGTTCTCGCAGCCGCAGTAATCGCGCTCGATGTCCAGATCGTATTTGTGGATGCTCGTCCCCATCGCTCCATCAAAGACGAGGATGCGGCGATCAAGTTCTTGAAGGAAACGACTGGCCATAACGACTCCTGACAATACGGGCCAAGAGGCCCGATCTGGCATTCATCCGTTCATCCGGAAATACGGATGAATCATCGGCAACCGAAGGTCGTAGGTCAACCTGCGGCATCAAAACGAAAAGACCGACGGTGAACGTCGGTCTCCATCAGCCAAACTGACGAACGAGTGCGGCAAAGCGCGGTTGCATCATCGAAAGCGGGTGGTTACTTCTTCTTGGCGGCGAAGTAGTTTCCACCGAACTTGCGGGTGAACTTCTCAACGCGGCCAGCAGAATCGACAAATGTTGCCTTGCCGGTGAAGAACGGGTGAGAGCCCGACCAGACTTCGACGTGCAACTCGGGCACGGTGGCCCCAACGGTCATGACGAGCTCGCCATTGTGAAAGACCTTGCAGTTGTAGTACTTGGGGTGAATCTTGTCCTTCATGGCGTAAACCTTTATCGCGACTGGCGTGAAGTTGACCGGCCAGGTGTGGAGAACCCCCGAACGCACCGTGCGCCGTGGTCCCGCAAACCGGGGGCAATGATAGGCACGAACCCGACTGACGTGAAGCCCCGTCTTGACCGATGAAAGAGTCTCGCTATTCTACCGTCCCTCAGACTACCCTCCGGGGTCGGAAAATGGCGCGAAGCGGATTCGTGCAGATCGATGTTCATGACGAGTCGGTGCCGGGCTTCAGTGCCGGGCTTCAGTGCCGGGCTTCAGTAGGGCTTCAGTAGGGCTTCAGTAGGGCTTAATTGGTGTGCGTGTCTGATAACCAGCAGATCCCCGATAGCTCAACGGTAGAGCGATCGGCTGTTAACCGATAGGTTCTAGGTTCGAATCCTAGTCGGGGAGTTTCTGAACGGCTCCGCCTCTGGCGGAGCCGTTTTGGTTTACGGGCGGGTCATTTTGGCCCGCTCGCGCGGGTTGGCCCGAACGCCCGCAGAATCCGCTTCGTTTGGCGATTTGGCCCCCCGCGAGTCTGCGCTCTCGGTTCGAGGCCGGTGCAGAGGCATGAAGTCCGGACATCATGTGTGTCGGGACGATTGCGGCCAAAACCTCTCAAACTCTCGGATTCTCTGGTGGACCGGGTAGGGGGTTAACTGGCTGCGCAAGCGCGTCGGCGGCAGGTCGATTTGCCAGGCGAGTTCGTCTGTGATCGCCGTTGGCGGGCGTGTGTGATCAAGGCGGGGACAGATAGGCGGTCTCAACCTCGGGCGAATCGAGGCGAGGAAACACTTGGCGGCGACGCGCGAGAACTGAGGCCGGCGACATTCCAGCGCACGGTCAGCGCGAGCATCGCTGCGGGCGGATCCTGGCACTTGACGGACGAAGGTGCCGCCCAAGTGGTCGCATGGTGACTGAGTGGTTCGTCACGTCAAAGGTGTGCTCACAAGTTGAGTAAGCGAGTTTCAAAGGCCCTTATCGAGAGTCGCGTCCGGGCTGTTCTCGGCAAAGCGAACTGCGGCGGGACCAAACCGGGCAGCGTTCACCGCCTGCTGGTATGGGGCACCAATAATGACTCGCTCAGACTCAAGGGATAACGCCACGATGACACATCGATTCGAAGGACCGAATGGGCAGCGAGCCATCATGGAGGTGCTCTTGGAGCACCGGCTGGTTCAGCACGATCAGGCGATTGCGACGCTGATCGCCGGCGTTGGCTCGTTGGTCACATTTGATGACGGGCAGTCCCTCGTCACCCAGGGAGAGGCCAGTGCGGACGTGTTCTTCATCTTGACCGGGGAAGCCGCCGTCTTCGTCAACGAGCGCAAGATCGCCATGCGTGGACACCGTGACGCAATCGGTGAGATGTCCGCCATCGATCCAGCCATGCCGCGCTCTGCGACCGTCCGGTCGAGCGGGAGGGTTGTCGCGTTGAGAGTCGATGGGGCCGAGTTCGAGATGATTCTTGACCGCTCCCCCAAGCTGTGGAAGCCGATCGCCAAGATCGCGTCGGAACGATTGCGAGAGCGGCGTCAGTTTCACCGGCCACCAAACGCGGTTCCGATCCTCTTTGTTGGTTCATCGGCAGAAGGTCTCGCCGTGGCTCGTGAAGTGCAAAGCCAACTTAAACACGACAAGGTGGAGGTTCGACTCTGGACATCTGGCGTGTTCGGTCCCGGAGGAATCTTGATCGACAGTTTGCTCGACCAGGTTGCTGTGGCCGACTTCGCCGTGTTCGTTTTCGGCCCCGACGACACGGTCGGTAGCCGCGACGACATTCATGCGGCCCCGCGAGACAACGTAATCCTCGAGATGGGGCTGTTCATGGGGCGGGTCGGGCGACAGCGTGTGTTCATGCTCAAGGAGCACGGCGGAGACCTGAAGATTCCGAGCGACCTCCTCGGAGTAACTCCCCTCACATTTGTGCGCCCGGCCGGTGCAGACAGCAAGCTTGCGATGGGTCCCCCGTGTCATGAGCTGCGGGCCAAGATCCAAACCGCAGGCGTGCTGTAACATCGCCCCGGCCTGCGCGCCGGCCGCATCATTTGCGGAACCAGCCGAATACACTGGTCGCGACATGTCCCAAGACCTCATCGACAGGCTCGAAAATTGCTTTGACACGCCCTACGACGTTCGGTGGGGAAGGAAGACGCCGCACGCCGACCGCTTGTCCATGAAGGACGGCGGGGTGATCTACGACGGCACCGTTCTATACGCCGACATCGTCGGCTCGACGGTCCTCGGGGGTCGATTCGGCTATGACGGTGCCGCCAAGATCATTCAGGGCTTTTTGTTGGGGGCGTCTCGCCTCGTGACAGACTGGGATGGCGACATAACCGGCTGCGACGGCGATCGGGTTATGGCCGTCTTTGGCGGCGATGATCAGGAGCAGAACGCTGTCGCGTGTGCGTTCTCCCTTGCGTATCTCGTGCGTCGCGCTCTGAACCCGATGATTAACCGGAGGTTCAGCAAGCCCGCGATCGCTCGGCACCTTTGATGCTGCTGCGGCATCGATACAGGCGAAATGCTCGCCGTGAAGATCGGGCTTCGGGGCAACACAGATTTGCTCTGGTCAGGACGTCCGGCCAACTTCGCGGCCAAGCTGTGCGCTCAACGACAACCGACGCTCTCCACGGTGATCACCGGCCGGGTGTTCCAGAGGCTCTCCGATGACTTGAAACGATCGGGCGGTGTTTCGCTCTGGAACCGGTTCAAGTGTGACGGCATCGAGATGGCCGTATTCGGCAGCGACACGGTGATGCCAATCAAAGGAGTCTGAAGATGGGCCTCGGTGCAGATCTGCAAGCAAACGTGAACCAGTTCATCAAGACCACATGGACCCGCAAGGAAGGCCGAGTGGTCCCTGAGCCAGAGGTCATCGGGATGGGCAACGACGGGATCGAGCTGAAGGAAGCTGTTTGTTTGTACGCCGACTTGGCTGACAGCACGGGTCTCGTCAACACCTTCAGCGATTGGTTCGCCGCCGTCGTCTACAAGAGTTTTCTGCACTGCGCCACGAAGATCATCCTCTCGGAAGGCGGCGCGATCACCTCTTTTGACGGTGACCGAGTGATGGCAGTGTTCGTCGGAGCCGATCGATTCAACGCCGCCGCTCGCACTGGGCTGAAGATCAACTGGGCGACGAGCCAGATGGTCGAGCCGGCGATCAAAGCCAACTGGAAGGAACAGGTTGTTCAATCGCTACAGATCCGTCACACCGTCGGCATCGATGCGAGCAAGGTATTCGCGGCGAGGACTGGCGCGAGGGGCAACAATGACATTGTCTGGGTCGGGCGATCGCCAAACTTCGCCGCAAAGCTCGCGACGTGGCGAGATCCTCGAGTGCCAACACTGATCACCGCGGAAGTGTTCGCCGGTTTGTCGGGATCATCTCGCGACGCGAACGGCACATGCATGTGGACCAAGGACGCGCGATCCATCAATGGCGTCGGGGTGTATGCCTCGAACTATTACATGCCCATGGCGTGAGCTGCCTCTTGAGCGGCACGACGTTGGCCTCGCTTGTCCGAAGAGCTACCTCGGCACCTTTGTCTGGTCATTCTCCTGCGTCTTCGGGACTTCTCCCGGCGGACCAATCGGACCCGGTGGTCCCGAGGGCCCCGTGGGTCCTTGCGGTCCGGCAGCACCCTGAGGCCCTTGGGACCCGGATGGACCCTGTTGGCCAGCGGGTCCCTGCGGTCCAGATGTGCCCGACGTCCCTGCGGGACCCGCGGGTCCCTGCAACAGCGCTCGGAGCGCCGCGTCGTCCGTCAACTGGCGCTTCAGCGCATCCACGGGCGGTGAGCTGAAGACCACGCTGGCGAGCACCACGATCTCAGCCGCCAGCGCGAGCAGCAGCGCTCGGTATCCAGCCCGCTGGACGCCGACGAGGAATTCGTTGCTCGCGGACCAATCTCGCTCGCACGCAAGTTCCTGCAGCGCGATGTCGCGCTTCGCTCCTGCCGCTGTCTGCCAGTCAGAAGCCAAGCCCACTGCCATGTACGTTCCCGTCCGGAAGTATCGGAGAAGGAGGAAAATGACAGTGAGCAACGCGGCGATTGGGAACAGACCCAGCCATTTCACCGGCAAGTGCGGAAGCAGGGCTGCGTTGGCGGCGAGAATGATGCCGGAAATCGTGAGCAAGACCTTGCTCTTATCGTCGAGAGATGCGCGCCGACCGCCTTGCTGCTCAAGCAGGCGCCGCACCTCCTCTGCGCACAGATCGAGAACCTCTTTGTCCGCCGTGGCCGGCGGGAAGCTCGTTCCGGTGTCAACCTGGTCCCCAGCGGGGTGTAGGCACTTGCCTTTCCGAACCTCTTCAAGTCGGTGTCCGGGGTTAAGCACGTACAGAAGCCCGAAGGTGAGCCGATGCAGCGTTTCTGTCAATCGGCCTTCGACTTCCTCGATTGGCTGCTTGCGCAGTGGGGCAGGTGGCGCGGGCTCATCTGACATCAGCGGACTCCTTCGAGGTCAGGGCATCGACGAAGAGGTGGGCAGCATCGCAAGCGCCCACCTGGTCAAGCCACGCCCACTGGCCATTCGGGTTGACCTCCAGAAACACCCAGCGACCTTCAGCGTCAATCGCGAAGTCCAATGCTCCGAATCGGAGCCCATACATCGTCATGAGTCCGGTGACCCCCTCCGCGGTTTCCTTCGGGACGGTGACCGTGCTGTACGCGACGTCGCGCATCTCATCACGCCTGATATCCAAGCGCTGGCTGCCCGTGCCATCTGTCGCGTTCAGGGCAACGGCAATGGCACGTCCATCCAGGTAGACAAGGCGAACGTCTGCACGCTTATCCACGCGCCGCTGGAACAGCACCGGGCACGACACGATGCGATCAAGAGTGGCGTCGTGCTCGCGGGTCACCAGGCTCGTGTAGATGACGGTGTCGCGGTCCTCTGAGTCACGCTCGATGTACCCATTGCTCAGGGGCTTGGCGACTGCGGACCAACCGCATCCATGAAGAAAACGCCGCGCGGCGCAAGGATCGGTCGTCACGATCCAGGAAGGCACCGTCAACCCTTGTTTCGTAGCCATCGCCAACTGGTGGATCTTGTGGGAAGCCGCGTAGTTCCGGATCGGGTGATTGATCCACCGTTCCAAGGGGATGTGCGAAAGGAATCCTTCAACCGCCTCTGCCCACTCGTCGGCGGCGTGCTTCAGCTGAAACGCATCCCCGGAGTCCTCCGGCGCAAAGGGCTTGGGTCTGCGGAATACCACAGCGCGGATGTCCGACGGCTCGAACGTTGTTCCGTGTAGTGTCAGACGGACCGCACCTTGGGACACATCCAGTCGGACGGATGTTGGAGGGCGATCGGTATCGAACCTGGAGTGCCGAATATGCTCGGCGTCGAGGCGTCGACAGAGGTAGTCGGCGGTCGCATCGCCACTGCTGGTCAGAATGAGTGATGTGGCATCAGGCATGCGTGGCAGGTGCCCGTGGGAGGCCAAGCGCCTTGTGCGCCGACTGATCCTGGTCTTGTTCCTCACGCACCTCGGTAAGCGTCTGCGTCTTCGGCCCAGCCGACATTGGGATCACGCCAGCGCCGCCTTGATCCTGGTCGGGCTCCTCCCGCATCTTGGTCATCGTTTGTGTCGCGCACGCGACCCCCGGTGGGATAGCAGCAAACCGTCTCGGGTCCGGATCTTGATCATCTTGCTCTCGTGTCGCCGTCTTGGTCGTCGTGCCGCCCAGGATGTGCTGGCCGTGATGATCCGGCTGCTCGCGCTGGCGCGTTTCCGTTTTGAGGCAGTCGACGTCGCGCCCGCCAACGGCGAGCTCTTCGAACTGAGACCAGAATGACGCGTTGACTGTCATGTTCACGACTCCACTTGAGGCACACCGCCCGTTCATATTGTACGGGACACGCAATGCATGTTCAGGAGCGGGATTTCGTGGGCCAGTCACCCCGCTTGAACGCCGCCTCGAGGTCACCGCTGCTGGCCGTGCCGCGATTCTGCCATTCCTCGTACTGCCCCTGAATCCACAGATAGCGGTCCAGACGCCGTCGCTGTGTGACGAGCCCTGCGCCGATGGCCAGGTCGTTGAATGCGGCTGTGAACGCGGCGTAGTTGCCGTCGAGCCTGGTCACCGGCGTCCCGGCGTGCTTCGCCGCCATGCGGACGGCATACTTGTCGTAGATCGGGAATCGATTCTCATCGATAAAGAAGTGTGCGAACTTGGCCGCGAGGCTGAGGCGGCGGACCTTCCTCTTCTCGGTGCCGCCCTTGGGCACATCGGCCAGCGCATCGACCAACTCCACGCCAGCCGTGTCCAGATCAGACCGAGCGAGGACACCTGCGAAATGCTCGGCCACACGCACGAGGGCGAACACGTTCGTGTAGTAGAGCGCGTTGACGGCGGCAACTTTCGCTAGCGTGGCGGCCGGCGAGAAGTCCTGCATGCCCGTCTTGATCGCCAGCAATGCATCATCCGACCGATGCCACGGCACCAGGGTCGCGTGCAGGTCGCACGCGGCTCGAACCAGATGCGGAGGTAGAGGGACGGGTTTGGGCATGTGACACGGAGTGTGGAATCAGGACTCGCCGCGGAGCGCATCCAGCAGCGGTTTCATGGCACTCCAACTCTCGACGATGAGCCGGAGCGAGTCCCGGCTGTTGAGCCCCTTCGTGCCCCAGGGAAGATGCACGCGGTACTGGAACTGGATGTTGGACCGCTTTCTGCGGGGCAGCGCCGCGAACAGCTCAACCCACTCGGGCTGACGCTTCACGCGCCCGCCGTTCCGAGGCTGGGAGGTCTCCAGCCGGAACGTCAGCATGGCGTCGGTGATGGCCGGCGAACGCTGACCCAGATAGTGGCGCTGGAGCGCGTAGGCCTGAACCCATGCGCCGCGAGAAATGAGCCGTCGCGCCCGCCGCAGAATCTTCGCGTTGATGGCGGTCAGGCGGTCGGAGCCAAGATCGATGAGCCGCTGACGGACCGGACGTATCACGCCGTTGGGGATGGTGATCGCCGCCTCCAGGTGGTCGGCATGCACGGCGAGGGTCAGGTGCGGGTATCCGGTGAACGCGCCCCGCTTCGGTCGATCCTTCAACGGAAGGAAGTCCCACACGGCGCGACCGCCCCGCCCGGTGATCGCCGTGCGCCCCGGTGCCTTCGGGTCCATGCCGAGGGCGCGAAGGGTGCGATCTTTCCTGAGCTCCTCGAGTGCGAGATTGAGGAGACGCTTTGCCTCGCCGTAGGTGTAGGGGTTGTCATCTGAGAAAGGGAATCCGTCGAACATGGTCAGCGTTCCTTCCGTGAGGTATTCCTCCTGAGCCAGACGGACCTCGGCCGCACGGAGGTACGCCCGCAGTCGGTCCGACCATTCGCCCCGTTGGCCGGCCATGCCAAGCCACTCATATAGGCCCGACCACGTGACGGCGATGGTGCCCTTCGGCGCTCGCACTCCGGACTTCGTCAATGCCACTCTGTGGATCTTCTCAAACCCACGCCGACGAAGCGTTCGCTCGTGCCGACGGAGCTGGTCTTCGGTGAGAGAGGCCTGCACCTTGCTCTCCACCAGCAGGCACCAGCGGTCATCGTCGTGAACAACGATGTCGGGCACGCCCTTCCGCTCCGTCTCGATTTCGGACTCGGGGGGATCGCCGGGCAGGCTCTGTTCGACGATTAGCAGGTTCTTAGCCCGCACGGGGGACCGCGCGCCGGCCCAGGCGAGAAACCCTTGCAGCAGAGCGCGGTCCTCATCTAGGCACACGGCAAGGGCATGGGTGAGACGATTCTCAGGCTGGCTGTATTGATCAAAGATGTTGCGCATGCAGGTGTCTGCCGCATAGTACGGGCTGCCTGTCGGAATCGCGGGTACTCCTTCGCGTCCTCGATCAAGTAGTTCGTGAACTGCACTTCAAATGGGTTAGGTGCTCTTTGGTGGGTCGCTGTTGACCCGCGAAGGAGCCGTTCGTGTCCCAGCAAGACTCTCCGGCAACCCCCGCCCAGCGACGCGAGGTGGTCGTCGCCACGCTCGCCACCGCCTTGCGCCGCTGGCACCGCCAGCAGATCCGGGCCGGCGCTCGCGCCCGCCGCGCGGCGAGCATGCCCGCGGGGGAGCATCCACAACCCGAGAGTTCTCGACTTGACTGTGCGGAAGATGATCGCACTGATCGTCCCCTTCCGCCCGATTTGGGCACGGCCGTACTGCCTGTCGCGGGCGGGAGTGACGGAGAACAGTCATGGCGATGAACATCCACGCGGAACTCAAACGACTCGGAACCCTCTGCACGCCGGAGCTCCGCGCGCGATACGCCGAGGTATTCGGCGAGGCCACGCGCTGCAACAACCGCCCGTACCTCTTCAAGCGGATCTGCTGGCGGCTGCAGGCCGATGCAGAAGGCGACCTCTCCGAACGCGCTCGCCAACGGGCGATCGAACTGGCGGACGACGCCAACCTGCGGCTCCAGGCACCACCCTCCACCTCGGGCGAAAGCCGGATCCCAAAGGGCACGGCCCCGCCAACCCACAACGCCGGCGCGGCAATCGCGTCGATCCGGATGCCGCGCAAGAGCATCGATCCCATGCTTGGCACGACGCTCTGGCGTGAGTACAAGGGGCGTCAGATCTGCGTAATCGTGCTCCCCCGCGGGTTCGAGTACGAGGGCAAGGTCTACCGCTCGCTGTCTGCGATCGCCAACGCGATCACGGGCAGCCACTGGAACGGGCTGAAGTTCTTCGCTGAAAGCCTCGGGCTCGATGCGGCGACCGGACGGCGCGTTGAGGGGATACCCGTATGACCACGTAATCTGCCTACACCCGCAGACAATCCGGCGGCGAGCAGCCCGTCCGCAAGCCCGCGCTCATCCGCTGCGCCATCTACACCCGCAAGCCCCCCCAGCAGCGAGGAGGGCCTCGAGCAGGAGTTCAACTCGCTCGACGCCCAACGCGAGAGAGGCGAAGCCTCTATCGCCAGCCAGAAGGCCGAGGGGTTGGGTGTGCCTTCCGGACAAGTACGACGCCCCTCAACGGCGGGTACACCGGCGGCAACATGGAACGCCTCGCCGTCCAGCAGCTCATGGCCGACATCGACGCGGGCAAGGTCTGGTCTCCTCAGCCTCACCAACACCACGCTCAGGTCTACTAGGTCGAGCAGAAGGCGATCATCGATCCCGCGCTCTGGCAGCGGGTCCAAATGATCCTCGAGGCAAACGGCCGCGACCGGGGCAGCGACGTGCGCAACGTGCATGGCGGCCTGCTCAAGGGGCTCGTGCGGTGCCGCCACTGCGACAAGCCGATGACCCATTCGTTCACGACCAAGGCCGGCAAGAAGACCTATCGCTACTACGTTTGCCACGTCGCCCAGAGCAGCGGATATCACGCGTGCCCGTCGAAGGCGGTGCCCGCCGAGCAGCTTGAGTCGTTCGTGGTCGATCGCATCCAGGCGCTCGGCCGTGACCGGGAGCTCGTCAACCAGATCATCGATCGCGCCCGCGGCAATGACCGTGACCTGAGCGAGGACCTGAAGCAGCGCCGTACCACGCTGGAGCGGGAACTCCGATGGCTCGCCAGCGATGAACGCCGAGCGGGGGCCGCGGGCGATGCCGACCGGCTGGCAGACCTCGCCGAGAGGACGCGGCAGGTCGCTGAGCAGATTACAGAGATCGACGCGGAACTCATCGAGGCCGAGCGAACCACCCTGCGAAGGGACCAGGTCGACGCCGCAGCTGCGGAGTTCAGGCCGCTGTGGGACCAACTCAACACGCGAGAGCGAACGGAACTGCTCAACGCGGTGATTCAATCGGTGGAGTTCGACGGCAAGGCGGGCGAGGTCACGCTGGTCTTCCACCCCGAACTTGCAAGACTCGCACAGGATACAAAGCCATGAGCGATCCCACCCGCGTCACGTACAAGGTCCACTTCGAGAACGGCAAGTTCGCCAACCGGCAGATGCGCATCGGCACGGCACCTCAGCCCGCGCCCCAGCCAGCGCTC